>JACCDW010129849.1_pt1 | contig 23139 bp, 22 predicted proteins | sample 7449781 | NCBI WGS metagenome assembly JACCDW01 (sample SAMN15323449, study PRJNA562643) | freshwater metagenome | isolation source: river surface water | place: USA:Blue River Watershed | collected 2017-08-18
CATTCTGGCGAGGGTTTCTCCTTAAAGTTTATAAAGGAAAACCGTTATCGACGGCAAGGACAACAACTCCTGTCAGACTTACTATGACGGGAGTTTTTTCATGGCAGAAGTATCAATCAACGGCACCTCACGTACCGAGTTCGGTAAGGGTGCATCACGCCGCGCACGTCGCGACGGTCAGGTTCCAGCAGTGATCTATGGACACGGTGCAACACCTGTTCACATCACACTTCCAGCTCGCGAGCTTGGAAACGCGCTCAAGGAGTCAAACGTTCTTCTTAACATCACTTTCGATGGCAAGACAGAGCTCACACTTCCAAAGTCAGTTGTGAAGCACCCTCTCAAGCAAAACCTTGAGCACATCGACCTCGTTCTCGTTACACGTGGTGAGAAGGTGACAGTACAGGTTCCAATCCACACTGAGGGCAAGCACGATCCAGATGGAATCCTTGAGCACGTTCACAACACACTTGAAGTTGAAGCTGAGGCAACAGCAATTCCTAAGTTCCTCGTTCTTAATATCGAAGGCATGGCAGCAGGTACATCAAAGGTTGCAGCAGATGTAGTTCTTCCAGCAGGTGTCACACTCGTTATCGATCCAACTGCAACTGTTGTACACCTCTCAGAGCGTCGCGCAGCGTCAGCTTCAGATGAGGCGGCAGAGGCAGCACCAGCAGCCGCTGCAGCACCAGCAGCTGAGTAACAAGTAGATATCTGACGCGTTATGACGTGGTTGGTAGTAGGTCTCGGTAATCCCGGTGATCAATATGCTGCCACCCGTCATAACGTTGGTCAGATGGTGGTTGATGAATTAGCAAAGCGTCACAACGTTAAATTTTCTACACACAAGTCTCGCACCTCTATCGCAGCCTTCAAATTAGGTGTTGGAGTAGATGCGCATTCAGTTATTCTCGCCAAATCTCTCGGCTATATGAACGAGACCGGTGGGCCCATCAAAGCACTCGCGCAGTTCTATTCGGTAGAACCAGCAAACATCATTGTTCTTCACGATGAGCTGGATATTGAATTTGCTGCGATTCGCACAAAGCTAGGTGGTGGCGATAATGGCCACAACGGTTTGAAATCAATGACCTCAGCTTTTAGCGCCAACTATTTCCGTATTCGTCTTGGTATTGGCCGACCTATGGGGCAGCAAGATCCAGCAGATTTCGTGTTGAAACAATTTAGTCAGCCAGAGAAGAAAGAGCTACCGCTCTTCCTCGATCGCGGTGCAGATGTTGTCGAAACCCTTATTGAAAAGGGTCTCGACTTCACTCAATCTAAATTTAATTCTTAACCAATAATCATGCGGTACCTAGCACAGCCCACAATACTAATGCGAAGGTAGCCAGGCCGAGAATTACGATTGCAATTGCTGACAAAGAAAGTAGCCCACGAGAATCCGCAACCTTCTTGGCTAGTGCCGAAGGAGAGTCGAGGTGCTTGAGGTCAATGAGCAGGGCTTCTGCTTCTCGAATGGCAGCATATTGAGAGATCATCGCCAAAATTCCAGTTACTGCCGCGACTCCAATGGCTAGATATTTTGCTCCGTCATTAGCGCTTTCAAATTTACCAAATGCTGCAGATACAAATACACCAATGAGTACCAATGCTGGTGCCATTTGTGCACTTATCACGCTATTACGTTTCTGATTCCATAACTTAAGCAGTGCTACTTCATTCATCTTATCTCCTTTGAGTAGTGGTTCCTGATTGAGAAAAAAATTGAGGTTTTAACTTTTTCTATGAGCTGCTTTCGATAGATAGAGTGCGAAAACAAGTGCGACAACAATTCCCGCGTTTAGTGCCATCTCATAGATTGACCTCTGAAATGCACTATCTGATTTGGTTGATTCAAGTGTAAGCGAGGCTCCCACAGTGAGAATATGGCGCACCGCTGCAATCACACCAATAATAAGAAATTTATCTAATTGGTAAACACCATCAGTGAAGCGAGAAATGACCGTCCTCAAGATTTCAAGAATGATGACGATGAAGAGAATGTCATTGACTCCCTGAATCATTCCGTTTGGAAAGAACGGCGCAGTTTCAAAGAGTCGTTTAACACTGAATGCGAAAGCGACGACTCCAATACCAAAGAGCGCGATAGCTAAAATTGCATGGAAGCCATCTTCTACGAGATCGACGTATTTGAGTGGTAAGACAGATGTCTCGACATCAAGATTTTCTTTTTTCTCCATGTAACAAGGTACTCCCTTAGTGGGGGTACCGCTAGGTCAAAAGAGGGAAACTCAACCGGTGTTACGAAGACCGGTTGCGACGCCGTTGATGGTGAGCAGCAAAGCCCGCACAAGCGTTGGTTCGGCTTGATCACCTGCGGTGCGAACTCGGTTAAGAAGGTTAACCTGTAATGAATGAAGAGGCGCAAGATATTGATCGCGAACTTCTAGAGTACGGGCAAGAACTGGTTGATCTCCAAGAAGTGCGCTCTTGCCGGTGAGTGTCAGGATCTCCTGAACCGTTAATTCATATTCCGCTTCGATATCACCGAGGAAGTGTTGCAACTCGGCGGGAACAAGAGTCTCAACATATCGACGAGCTGTTTTGAGGTCGGTCTTTACCAATGTCATCTCGACATTGCTGATAAAGGTTGAGAAGAAATGCCATTCCTTGAGCATCTTCTTCAGTACATCGGTCTTGCCGGCTTCGCGAGCAGCTTTGAGTCCGCTTCCAACGCCAAACCAACCGGGAACAATCTGTCGTGATTGAGTCCAACCAAATACCCATGGAATAGCACGAAGTGAATCGAGTCCGCCGGCAGCATCTGGGCGACGTGATGGGCGAGAACCCAGGAAGAGATTTCCGAGCTGCTCTACCGGAGTTGATGCGTAGAAGTAGGCGGGCAAATCTGGATGATCAATGAGTGTGCGATAGCGTGCAAACGAATGATCGGAGACGAGGTTCATGCACTCGTTCCATTGCTCAAGGTCTTCCTTGCTCTGACGCGGACCACGGTTGAGGACAGTTGCTTCAAGAGATGCCGCTAGGGTGAGCTCAACATTTTCGCGAGCAAGCGCGGGGAGAGCATATTTATCCGAGATAACTTCACCTTGCTCGGTCATCTTGATCTCACCATCGACCGATCCCCATGGAAGTGCAACAAGTGCTTCGTATGTTGGACCGCCACCGCGACCAACTGAGCCACCGCGACCATGGAATAAACGAAGCTTCACACCGTGCTTCATCGCGACATCGCGAAGCTTGCGTTGTGCTCGGTGAATCTCCCACTGACTGGTTGCGATACCTGCATCTTTATTTGAATCAGAGTATCCAAGCATGACCTCTTGGACATTTCCACGAAGCTCTACAAGTGAGCGATAGACCGGATCAGATAATAGCTTTTCGAGAATCTCTCCAGCTGCTCGAAGTTCTGCAACTGTCTCAAGAAGTGGTGCAAAACCAATCTTGGCAACCTTCTTGTCGAGGTCCACTAATCCGGCATATTTCGCAAGAAGTGCTGCCGCAACCAAATCATCGGCACCCTTTGTCATCGAGACGATATAGGTCTCAATTACTTCAGGACCGAAACGGTCAATCAAATCTGAAATCGCAACGAATGTGTTGAGTGTCTTTGCGGCAGCTGCATTGAGTGATGAGGCGCTTCGCTTGAGTCCATTAGCAAGCTCTGAGATAAGTATTGGGAACTTCTCATCGTGTGAGAGCTCAAGATATCCATCACCCATGAAGTTTTTGAGCACATTGTGGTGAGCATCTGAGTGCTCGCGAATATCGAGAGTTGCATGGGTTAAACCAAAGGCAGCCACAGTGCGAATTGTGCGCTCAAGTAAGCCTGTAGCAATTAATTCACCGCGATGCTGGAAGAGTGAATCGCGCATGAGGGTGAGGTCGGCGAGAAGCTCTTGAGTATTGGCATAGTCGCGACCCGGAACATGTGGACCGCCAACTGCGTGACGATTGCGAGTAAATGCTAGGCGGTGCACGATGGCAGTTGCCTTGAGTCGGTATGGCTCCTGCACGTTGAGGCGAAGGAATCGTGGTTCGAATTCAGGGATGCGCTTGAGGTCTTCTTCAACCGATGCGCTGAGTTCTGGAGTTGCTCCAGCAATACGAGTTGATACCGAAAGCATCTGACGTAGGCGATCCATGGCAGCAATTGTGGTGCGGATTGCATGGCCTACCTGAAGGACAACTGCATCTTCGGTGACTTGTGGAGTGATATTGGGATTTCCATCACGATCTCCACCAATCCATGTACCAAAGGTCAATGGACGAGCGGTGACCGGCAAATCGATATTGAGACGCTTGAGTTCGCGAGCAAAGTCATTGAGAACTTCTGGAACAGTCTGCTTCGCCAAATCATCAAGATAGTAAAGAGCATTCATCGCTTCATCGAGCGGCTCTGGGCGATCGAGACGCAATTCATCAGTCTGCCATAACAAATCGACGGTTTCAGCAAGGCGTTCATCTTGGGCGATGCTCTTGGGAGTATCTAATAGTCGAGATATTTCAGCGAGTTTGCCGAGAATAGAACGACGAGCAGCTTCGGTCGGGTGGGCAGTAAAGACAGGACGAACCTGAAGTTCTGAAACCCACTTCTCAATATCTTCCTGTGTAAATTCGTGACCAGCAGCTGGGTTATTTTTTGCTTCGATAATTTTATCGACTGCTTGCGAGAGCCATGATTTTCCATCGCGACGAGCCTCTGCCAAGACGCGAGAACGGTGAACTTGTTCAGCAACATTTGCTAAGTGGAAGTAAGTGCTAAAGGCGCGTACTAGATCGACTGCCTGATCGTCAGTGATTCGCTCTAATAATTCATCTTCGCCATTGTCACGAACTGCTTTACGAACTTTTTCTACCAGCTCTAGAAGTTCAGGACCTTCTTGGCGAACAAGTGATTGTCCGAGCAGATCTCCAAGGCGGCGGACATCGCTACGTAAATTTGCATCGTCATTTGCGATGATGCTCGATGTCACTGTGTTCTGCGCCATGGGGTAATTCTCGCACCTCATCTGCACTCTGTGAGACGCTTCATCTCATTATTCGAAATTGCATTGAGTTGGTTACTATTGGGTTATTCAAGCCCCCCTTCTTTTTGAAGTGGGGCATAGGTGCGTTGATGGTGGAGATGAGGTGAAAACGGTGCATGGATTACTGACACAACTAGCTAGCGATGCTGCCCTGCGTACCAATATTCTCGGCAGCCAACGCATCGTCACGGCTCCTTCAAGCAACCCCTTCATCGCCGCCATGATTGCTCAAGAGAAGCCGCTTCTGATTGTTACAAGTTCTAGTCGAGGAGCGGAAGATCTTGCTGAGGATCTGCGTAATCTGCACCCGCTTGTCTTTGAATTTCCTGCCTGGGAAACCTTGCCCCACGAAAGGCTCAGTCCGCGCAGCGATACGGTGGCAAAGCGAATACAAACTCTTGCCGGCCTTGCGCAGTTAAGCGATAGCGACAATCCGATTGTGGTGGCGCCAATACGTGCAGTCATTCATAGATTCATTGCAACTCTTGCCACCGAACCACTTCGAACTCTTGAGCTAGGTCAAGAAGTTTCACTCACCAATTTGATTGAGCATTTCACTGCGCTCTCATATAGTCGGACAGATTTAGTTGAGAAGCGTGGCGAGTTTGCAGTTCGAGGTGGAATCGTAGATGTTTTCTTGCCGCTTTCTGATTATCCAGTTCGAATCGACTTCTTCGGTGATGAAATTGAAGAGTTAATGTACTTTGATATATCAGATCAGCGGACGACAAAACCTGTTGTCGGAAAACTCGCAATCATTCCTTGCCGTGAATTATTGATTACAGATGCGATTAAAGAGCGAGCTGAAGCAATCAAGCATCGTTTTCCAGGTGCAATTGAAGTGCTCGAAAAGATTTCACAAGGCATTAGTGTCGATGGAATGGAATCTCTGATCCCATTCTTAGTGGATGAGCACCAGACCATCTTTGATCGCATCAGCCCACGCAGCACCGTGATCTTTATTGAAGAAGAACGTACCCGTTCTCGTACTGCTGATTTGATTGAAACAAATGAAGAATTTTTGCAAGCATCATGGTCCAACGCCTCCTTGGGAGGCGAGGCCCCCATGCCGGTAGATAAAGTCACTTATCTTGATTGGGAGGGCCTCTTTGCCGAGATTGCCCAACATTCTCTCGGGCACCAATCGCTCAATAGCTTTGGCAGTGATTTAGATGAGGATGTTTTCTTCACGGATTTTGCACTTGTCGAGCCGATGCGTGGAAATACCGACCGCCTTATTCAATTACTGGGAGATGGCCTTAATCAGCACCAGACAGTACTTTTTGCGGCAACCGGCCATGGAATGGCAGAGCGATTTGCAGGTATCTTCCGTGGCGCTGATCTTCCAGTGCAATTGAGCGCCACACTTCAGGCCCGTCCTACCAAGGGTTCTATCCACGTATTTCAATCTACTTTGGCACATGGATTTACGAGCGAAGATTCAGAGTTACTTTTCATCACCGAACGAGATTTATCTGGCAGTAAAGTCACCTCAAAAGATGGCGCGCGCATGCCGACAAAACGTAAGCAGGCAATTGATCCACTCGAACTCAAAGTGGGAGATTTTGTTGTTCACGAACAACATGGAATAGGTCGATACCTCGAACTTGTACAACGCACAGTGGGTGGAGTCACTCGTGAATATCTCGTCATTGAATATGCACCCGCGAAACGTGGTCAACCAGGTGATCGCATCTTCGTTCCGACCGATACGTTAGAGCAGGTCAGTAAGTACGTTGGTGGCGAAACACCAGCCGTGCACCGCATTGGAAGTGGTGAATGGCAGAAGGCCAAGGGACGTGCACGTAAAGCGGTGCGACAGATTGCAGGCGAGCTAATTCGCCTTTATGCAGCGCGTACCAGTGCTCCTGGTTTCGCCTTCTCACCAGATACACCTTGGCAGCGAGAACTTGAAGATGCATTTAGTTATATCGAAACCCCAGACCAGCTTTCAACAATCGAAGATGTAAAGCGAGATATGGAGCGTCCTTATCCGATGGATCGCATTATTTGCGGTGATGTCGGTTATGGAAAGACCGAGATTGCAATTAGAGCAGCATTTAAAGCGGTGCAAGATGGAAAGCAAGTAGCTGTACTTGTCCCAACTACATTGCTCGTTCAGCAGCATTCGAAAACCTTTGCTGAACGCTATGCGGGATTTCCTATCAAAGTGGCGGGCATATCCCGATTCAACACTGCTAAAGAGAGTAAAGAGATATTGAAAGATCTTGAGAGCGGTTCACTCGATGTGATTGTCGGTACTCACCGCCTGCTCTCTAGCGATGTCCAATTCCGAGATTTAGGCCTCGTTATCGTCGATGAAGAGCAGCGTTTTGGCGTAGAACAGAAGGAATCCCTGAAGAAGATGCGCACTACTGTCGATGTTTTGGCGATGTCCGCTACCCCTATTCCACGCACACTTGAGATGGCTGTCACTGGAATACGCGAGATGTCGACGATTACGACGCCACCAGAAGAGCGCCACCCGATTCTCACCTATGTAGGTCCGTCCGATGAAGCTCAAATTAAAGCGGCAATCCACCGAGAACTATTGCGTGATGGACAAATTTTTTATCTCCATAATCGCGTCGACAGTATTGATAAATGCGCTTCGCATATCCAAGAGATGATTCCGGAGGCGCGAGTGCGGGTCGCTCATGGACAGATGAGCGAGAGCCAATTAGAAGATGTGATTCTTGGTTTCTGGAATCGTGATTTTGATGTCTTGGTCTGCACCACAATTGTGGAGAGCGGTCTAGATATTCCAAATGCCAATACTTTAATTGTTGAACATGCAGAGAACTTTGGTCTTTCACAATTACACCAAATCCGTGGTCGTGTGGGTCGAGGTCGCGAACGTGGTTATGCCTATTTCCTCTATCCGCCAGATAAGCCATTGACCGAACTTTCACTCGATAGATTGAAAACCATTGCTACCAACACAGATCTCGGCGCAGGCATGCGAGTTGCCCTTAAAGATCTCGAAATTCGCGGCGCGGGCAATCTACTCGGTGGCGAACAATCTGGTCACATTGCAGATGTTGGATTTGATTTGTATATGCGCATGGTTGGTGAAGCTGTACAAGATTACAAAACAGGTATCGTTGAAGGCGAAGAGATTAATCACGAGTGCAAGGTTGAACTTCCAATCAATGCTCATCTCTCAGAAGAGTATGTGCCCGGTGAACGTTTGAGGCTTGATCTCTATCGACGTCTAGCAGATGTTCGCAATAGCGCTGATGTGCTATCCATTCGCGAGGAAATGGTTGATCGTTTTGGTCAATTGCCTGAAGAAGCGATGGCTCTACTCGATGTTGCTGAACTTCGTGCATTTGCGAAATCTCACAATATCCGCGAGATTGTCGCAGCAGGCAAGTATCTGAGAATCTCGCCATTGACTCTGCCAGAGTCAAAACAGCTCAAACTCAACCGCCTCTTCCCATCATCGCTCTATAAATCGCAGAGTTCTACTGTGATGGTCGCCATTCCCCGCGCGGCCGCATGGAACCCGGCTGCAGCAACCGCCTCAAATATGGGAGATACTTCTCTCCTAGCGTTTGCCCGCCAAGCGCTGACCGAACTCATTGATTGATAGCCGCACCTACATTTCGAGATAGATACTGGAGCACGTTGTGAAGAAGAAAGTCCTTGCCCTGATTGCTGTTCTCTCACTCGCTACTGTCACTGCTTGTGGACAGGTCAATAGCGCAGCAACTCTTGGCGATATCACCATCACTCAGAGCTCCTTCCAAGCCACGATTGATGAACTCTTGAAAGAGCGCGAGTCGGTAGATCAATCACAGATGCAGCTCGAGGTAGGCAGTGCACTCAACCGTAGCCAACTTCGATTTATCGTAATCACAACTATCTTTGATGAGATCGCAAAAGAGCTCAAGATTTCAGTAACAAAGACAGAAGAGGCGACAACTCGTCAGAATCTTATTGACCAAAGTGGTGGGCAAGAAGCTCTGGCACAGAACCTTGTCGCTGCTCAAATTGCGCCATCTAATTTCGAACGTTACATCCGCGCAATTGTTGTCACTGAAAAGCTTGCCGATGCGCTTGAGGCATCCGGCGTATCAGCCGATGCAGTTGATTTCCGCATCACTGAACTCGTTAATGCAAAGGCAAAAGAGTTGAAGGTTACTGTTAATCCTCGTTACGGAACTTGGGATTACGATGCTGGAGATATCTTGGCAACTGATTCAGCCGGCGATGCAATCGCTCCATCTCAACCTACAGAGTAATGTCAGCACCGCAGTTCGGTTCTGAACTTCTGCGTTTAGTGGAGGTCATGGATCGACTTCGCTCGCCAGGTGGATGCGCTTGGGATGCAGAGCAGACTCATCAATCACTCATTAAGTATCTTCTGGAAGAGTCATACGAATTCATTGATGCAATCGAGAGCGATGATCGTGATGGAATGCGAGAAGAGCTTGGTGATGTTCTATTGCAGGTCTATTTCCACTCTCGCATTGCGCAAGACCATCCCACAGATCCATTTACTATCGATGATGTTGCCGGAGCAATCGCTGATAAGTTAATTGGTCGCCACCCTCATGTCTTTGCTGGCCTCGAAGTCAGTGGCACCGAAGAAATTATTGAGAACTGGGAAGCGATTAAGGCGAAGGAGAAGGGGCGCACTTCTCCTCTAGATGGCGTAGCGATGTCTCAGCCAGCTCTGCCGCTAGTCTCCAAGTTGATTTACCGTGCTGACAAATATGGAGCTGCAATCGAATTACCTAAATATCCATCTGATCAACCCGCTACTGAGGAGTCAGTCGGTGCGGCACTCGCATCGGTAATTGCGTGGGCGTATGAGCATGGAATCGACCCTGAATTAGCCCTGCGCAGCCAGGCTCGCGCCATGATTGCTCAATTAGCGCGCTCCGAAGAGTCGTAATATCCACGATAAGATTGCCTCAGGTCGTTCAATGGTGAGCGCTTACTTCATTACCTTGTATTAGTCAGTTAAAGCAATCAGGCTTTCAATCTCGAAGGAGACTCCTAGTGGCAATCATCGACACAATCTATGCACGCGAAATTTTGGATTCACGCGGAAACCCAACAGTTGAGGTAGAAGTTCAACTCGAAGATGGCACACAGGCTCGCGCAGCCGTTCCAAGTGGTGCATCAACAGGAGCATTCGAAGCATCAGAGCTCCGCGATGAAGATAAGAAGCGTTACCTCGGCAAGGGTGTCCTCAAGGCCGTTGCATTTGTGAACGATGAAATTGCACCTGCCATCGAAGGTTTTGATGCACAGGATCAGCGCCTCGTTGACTCAGAGATGATTGCCCTCGATGGCACTCCAAATAAGTCACGTCTCGGCGCCAATGCGATTCTTGGTGTATCACTCGCAGTTGCTAAGGCTTCAGCTGAGTCTGCAGATCTCTCATTGTTCCGCTACGTCGGTGGTCCAAATGCACATGTACTGCCAGTTCCAATGATGAACATCCTCAACGGTGGTGCACATGCAGATACCAACGTTGATGTACAGGAGTTCATGATTGCTCCGATTGGTGCACCAACTTTCCGCGAGTCACTCCAGTGGGGTGCAGAGATTTACCATGCACTTAAGGCGGTTCTTAAGAAGCGCGGACTTGCCACATCAGTGGGCGACGAAGGTGGATTTGCACCTAATCTTGATTCAAACCGTGCTGCGCTTGATTTGATTATCGAAGCAATCACAGCAGCAGGATTCAAGCCAGGTACAGATATCGCACTTGCAATGGATGTTGCCGCGACCGAGTTCCACGATGCAGGCAAGTACAAGTTTGAGGGCAAGACATTGTCATCAGATGAAATGATTGCTTACTACGCAGAGCTCGTTAGCGCTTACCCAATCGTTTCAATTGAAGATCCACTGAACGAAGAAGACTGGGCTGGCTGGAAGTCAATGACAGCATCACTCGGTTCAAAGATTCAGATCGTGGGAGATGACTTGTTCGTCACCAACCCAACACGTCTTGCAAAGGGAATCGAAACAGATACAGCTAACGCTCTTCTTGTGAAGGTTAACCAGATTGGTACTTTGACAGAGACTCTCGATGCAGTAGATCTTGCACACCGCGCGAACTATCGCAGCATGATGTCTCACCGTTCCGGCGAAACAGAAGACACCACGATTGCTGATCTCGCAGTTGCAACAAACTGTGGTCAGATTAAAACTGGTGCTCCATCACGCACAGAGCGCGTTGCGAAGTACAACCAGCTTCTTCGAATTGAAGAGGAACTCTCTGACGGCGCTGTCTACGCAGGCCGCCAGGCATTTCCTCGCTTCAAGGCGTAAGGAAAAGAGTTTTCAATGGTCCGCAGATCATCTGGTGGCGCACGAAGAAAGGGTTACCGTTCGCGTAACTTGAACTTCAACCGCCACCAGGGATCGGGTCGGACCTTTGCTATTGCAGCGGTCTTCTTTGCGCTTGCGCTTTTTCTCGCACCACCGATTAAGAATTACTTCACCCAGCGGGCACAGATCAGCGCATTGAAAGCTCAGCTCTCTAGCGATTACTCAGCGCTAGAAGCAGCCGAGAAAGAGTTAACTCTCTGGCAAGATCCTGAATACATTAAATCTCAAGCACGCGAACGTCTTCACTTTGTGCTGCCTGGCGAACGCCAATACATCGTGACCGGGACCGATGGCTCAGAAGATGAAAACAATAACGAAGTTCAAGTTGTTGAAAATCTTCCAGAGGGTCAGCCTTGGTACACCAGAATGATTGCTTCGATCACGGAGGCAGGAAAGCAGTGAGCGACCGCAATCCAACGCAAGCCGATCTCGAAGTCATCGAACGCCAACTTGGCCGAACTCCGCGAGATGTTCATGCTATTTCGTATCGCTGTCCTTGCGGAAATCCTGCGGTGGTTGAGACTCCACCTCGTTTAGGTAATGGCGAACCATTTCCAACTTTCTATTACGCAACATGTCCTCGTCTCACCGCAGCAATTTCAACGTTGGAGACAACTGGATTGATGGGCGAGATGAACGAGAGACTCGCAACTGATGCAGTTTTAGCTGGCGAATACGCAGCAGCACATGATGATTACATTGCTTCACGTAGCGCCCTTGGGATTGAAGTTCCAGAGGTTGAGAACATCTCGGCTGGTGGAATGCCTGACCGTGTGAAGTGCCTTCATTCGCTGGTTGCACATTCACTCTCTGCTGGAGCCGGCGTCAATCCCTTGGGCGATGAAGCTCTCGCAAAGCTGCCTGACTGGTGGAAGAGCAACCCATGCGAGTAGCAGCGATTGATTGTGGCACCAACTCAATTCGTTTACTTATTGCAGATATTGATGGCGGTAACTTCCGCGAGATTACTCGTGAGATGGAAGTGGTACGTCTCGGCCAAGGCGTGGATAAGACCGGCGCTTTTCATCCTGATGCAATTGCTCGCACCTTAGCCGCTGTTGATAAGTATGCAGTAGAGATTGCCAAGCGCGGAGTCGAGAAGATTCGTTTCTGTGCCACGAGCGCTACTCGCGATGCCACTAACCGCGCGCTCTTTATTGATGGCGTCAAAGAGCGTTTGGGCATAGAGCCCGAGGTAATTGCTGGCGAGGTGGAAGCCGCGCTCTCTTTCCAAGGTGCCACAAAGGATTTCGATAAGAGCCAAGGACCCTTTCTTGTCATCGATATCGGAGGCGGCTCTACTGAATTTGTCTTCGGAACAGATTCCGTTGAAGCAGCCCGCAGCATGAATATCGGTTGTGTGCGAATGTCTGAGCGCCATTTTACGGGCGACCAGCCTGATCCCGGACAGATTGCATCTGCAATTGAGGATATCGATGAAGCAATTCGTCAGGCTGCAAAGAGCGTTCCAATAACTCAAGCAAAGACCGTGATTATGGTTGCTGGTACCGCAACCACTGTTGCGGCAGCCGCATTAGATCTTCCAGCATATGACCGATATGCAATTCATTTAGCTCGAATCACCGCAGAGCGTGCTCATGAAATTTGCACCACATTCTTACGGGAAACTCGCGAAGAACGTGCAGCACATGGGTATATGCACCCGGGAAGAGTCGACGTGATTGGCGCAGGTTCACTAGTTCTCGATCGCATCATGAAGGCTTCGGGAGCATCTGAGTTTGTTGCATCAGAGTCAGATATTCTCGATGGAATGGCTTGGTCACTTGTATAAGAAGTTGGAACTTCTCGATAAGGCAATCGTCAAATGCCAACAATGTCCACGTTTAGTTGAATGGCGTGAAGAAGTAGCGCAAACAAAACGCAAAGCTTATGAAGATCAAAAGTATTGGGGCAAACCGGTTCCAGGTTTTGGTCCGGCAGATGCAAAGTTAATTGTTCTTGGTCTAGCCCCCGGTGCTCATGGCGCAAACCGTACCGGCCGCGTATTTACTGGAGATTCATCAGGGGATTGGCTCTATCGTGCGCTTCATAAAGCTGGGCTGGCAAAGATCCCTACAAGTACTTCAAGAAAAGATGGGCAAGAGTTGATCGATACCCGCATTCTCTGTGCAGTGCGATGCGCTCCACCGGATAACAAGCCTTCAACAGAGGAGAAGGCCACCTGTGCACCCTTCTTCGAAAATGAGATTGCACTCTTGCTTCCAACGGCTCAAACATTTCTCGCGCTCGGAAGTCTCGCCTGGGATTCGATCTATCGCACACTAAAGACGTTGGGGAGTGAAGTTCCTACTCCAAAGCCAAAGTTCGCACACTCTGCGAAATACTCATTCATTGGTGCCGATGGCATCAAGCGCCAGGTAATTGGCTGCTACCACCCAAGCCAGCAGAATACCTTTACAGGAAAGTTGACCGTGAAAATGCTGGACGACGTGATTAAGCAATCACAAAATTTTGCGCGATAAAAGCGAGTCAAACTCTACTTAACTAGCGAAAATCCAATCGGACAGGTTGGTGCTAACCCATAGATAGTTCGGGAAACTTTCTTTCCTTTGCAGCGAATCTTTGAACGCTTCAATTCTTCAACGTTAGTTTTTGATCTCAGAACCTCAAGCGTGCCATCAAAGAGAATCGGAATTGCGCCATTATATATTTGAATTGACGCATTATCGCGGGAGGTTGGCGGGACCTTTAGAGAAATCAATGTATCCGATTGAGTCCAAGCTTCAGTAGGCAGGCGCAACCCATTCACGTAGATTGACTTAACATCTTCAACAAACTTGCCTTTGAAATTCACGATAGTGGTGGCTGTGTCGCTGAGCATGTTTGCAGGCTTTTCAGTAATCATCGAAAGTTGCTTTGGATCAGGAATTGAAATTGGCTTTATTGGTGCGTTTATAGCCACCGTCAAAGTTACTTGGTAATTTCGGTAGTACTCGGAGTTCGATTGAACTGTTCCTCGAAACCTTACTGATGAAGAAGAGTCATATGTAAGAGACTGAGACACATTGACTGTGATGGTTCGAGTTTCCGCCCACTGGTTTGCGTTCCAGGTGAGATTGTTCTGACTAATAAATGCAGTTGAGGTATCCGATGAAGCAAGTTGAAGAGTTAATGCAGTGCAGGTGTCAGGACAAATAATCGGCTCATCTAATTGAAAGATTGCAGTAAAAGATTCACCAGCATTTTGCGCGGTGGAAGGCACGCCCACGTAAGAGACTCGATTGACGGCAGAAGCGGGAAGGGCACTAACCGTCGAAAGCAAAATTGTTACAAGTGTCACTACCGAGATGAACTGGGTTTTATTTCTCTTCACTAGTTTCGCTCATTTCTGGTAAGTGGACTGAATGCTCTGAGAAGGTGTGTGCAAGTATATGTTCGAACGCCTAGTAGACTTTGCTCGCACACGCCCCCGTAGTCCAATGGCAGAGACAGAGGACTTAAAATCCTTCCAGTGTCGGTTCGAGTCCGACCGGGGGCACCATGAAACGCTTCTACAAGGGAAGTCTTACCTCTACAGCCACCTTGCCATCATTTGTATTGTTGATTTTCCATTCGCCCTTAAGGTTGCGGACCCACGAGTTGATGATTGCGCTCCCTAAGCCATGGCCGCGATCATCGTTAAGCGGGATGCCATCATTGAGGAGGACCAAATTGAGATGATCCGACGAGAGCCCAAAGAAAATTTCAAAGTTCTGCGCATTTCCATGTATGTGCGCATTGAGAAACGCTTGTTCGATAATTCGGTAGATGCCGAGAAATAATTCCGACTGGGAACCCTTCTGCAGCTCTTCCAAATGAGGATTTTCATGAATCACGACTTTGATTTGAGGAGCATAGCTATCTGACATCAATTTAATTGAAGTTGAAAGGTCGACATTTCCGATAGCGGGGGCGAGAGTCTGTGAGGCATTCCGAACTTCAACTGCCCTGAGGTTCTCCAAGTTATCAATAATCTTTGAAATGTCATCTGATATTTCAGCTCCAGCTCGACTACGTACTTCTTGTAATTCTAAACAAGCAGTCACCAATGAAGATTGAACCCTGTCATGGAGAAACTCGGAGAGAGTGGCTCGAGTCTTCTCATCGTATTGCAGAAGGAGAGCGCTCTGACTTTCGACAACTTTGAGCACTTCCTCCTTTTCTGCCAAAGCGGCGGAGAGCTTTTCACGAGATAGTCCGATAAATGCATTGATGCAGAGCAGGGTAAAGAGAAATCGGATCAAAGGAAGTGGCGATAGAAATGCAGTGAAACTAGAGTGAATCCTTGGGAATAGCTCTCTGAAGAGAACAATCCAACTCCAGATTGAGAACGATTGAATGGCAAGGATCGATAGGTAAATCCATATATTCTCGGCATAGCGCTTAAATATTCTCACAGCTACCATCAATTGGCCCATTGTGAGATAGGCGATGAGAGTCGAGAATATTGGTCGAAGGATGACCTCCCCTGTGGTGTGGACGTGATTCACATTTTCACCTAACGAGTAAAGGCTCGCCACCATAAAGAAAGTAAGGAATCCAAGATAGAAGGGCTCAATCGGCCAAGGACCGACTAGACGAATATATTTTTTTATGGAGCTAAGACGGAGTTTCATAATCCCCACTGAGCTCTTTTCTAGCGGCAGTAAATTCAAGGATTGCAGTGACATTTAATACCTGCTCATCCCTCATCTGCGGAACCAATATTTTGTAACTGCGAGATAATTCCTGTCGTGCAAGGTCGTACGAGATACCTAATTGCTCTCCAATTGCTTTTGGATTAAGACCTTGTGCCGCTAATGCCATCGTTGCTCTCTGTCTTTCGCTAAGTCGGGCATAACGATTTAATCTACTTTCTGAAGTTACATCACTTCGCGACTCAGAAGGCATAGGCAAATTCTTACCACTTGCCACCGAAATCAAATTAGCCGCAAGCTCAGATATATCTGCATTACCGCTCTTTGTGGCAAAACCCCAACCATGATTGTGTGAGGCAGGAATTCGCTTAGAAATATTTTTAATTTCAAATTGGGAGTAAATAAGAATTCCAAGATGCTCATTGAAAGCGCGCAATGCCATTCCTAATTCCAGGCCATTAAGTGATTCTTGTCCGAGTGAGTAATCAATCAGCGCAGCATCAATATGTTTGAGATTGGGCAACTGAAGAGCTTCGGTCGCACTTCCCACTGAGGCGACAACCTCGATTCCGTTCTCTTGTGCCAACAACTTTGAGAGAATTTTGCGAAGGGCAGGATCATTTTCGACGTAGATTATTCTTGTCGCTCGCACCTGTCCCATTCTTCCGACCCCATTTCGTTCTTACCGCGTTTTGTCACTCTAGTGACAGAAATAGTCACTGGCAATACTTCTTTCCCGCCCCGATTGAGCGTGAACTACGGTTTCCCTATGTCATTTGCAAATATAGAGAAGGGCGAGCGTCTGCAGCGCAATTCTCTCTGGTCAAAGTTCATCCCGATGGCGTTTATCGCTGCCGTTACAGTCTTTGGTAGCACATTGGCAGCCAATATCAATCTCGGTAGTGGGAGCTCATTGGAGTTCGGTCAAGGAATCCAATTAACCACTGCTTGTTCAGGCAATACTGCATTGAAGATTACGCCGCAGGCCAAATTTGTAAATGTCCAAGGAGGAGGCGCCTTCTACTTTAAATCAGTAACCGTCTCAAATATTCCCCTCGGTTGCCAGGGATCTGACTTTATTCTAAATGCATATGGGGAAACGAGTGCCGTCGCACTCTCTATCTTTGATGTCAGCGCAAAGGGCGCCATTGTTTATCACAGCTCTAATGGACCACAGGTAGGTGCTGGCATGTCAGGAATGACTGTCTCTGGCGGTTCAGATAGTTTTACAGTTACATTCACTAATCCCGTCGCATTGGCTAATACTGTTTATCGGATCACTATTCAATCAGGGGCTCACGCCACCACCGCTTCTGAGATTTGTGGAAGTAACGGTTTGCGAGCATCTGGTGGTGCATGTCGTGTTGGCGACATTGGCTCTGGCGGCGGAACAATTTTCTACGTCTCATCGAATGCATTCACAGCAGCTGGTTCTAGCTGCAACACGAATTGTCATTACTTAGAATTTGCACCTAAGGGATGGGCGCCTCTCACTGATTGGCCAAATGACATTTCTTACAACGGGCAAATACTTGGCGCAAGAACTGATGCGAACGTCGATCCGATTCTGGTCTGGTCAGATGGAAACTTCACTAACAATGCTCGAAGCACGATTGCTGTCGGAACCGCTATTGGAACTGGCTTTAGCAATACTCAGCAAATTAAGAACAATACTCCTCTTGGTGTTCATGATGAGCGTTTCGCATTTATCGCAGCCCTTGCCTATGCAGGAAATAGCGGTACTTCGACCCAGGGTGAGTGGTTCTTACCTTCACTTCTTGAACTCAATGAGATGTGTAAGTTTGTCCGCGGTCAAACTAGTGATCTCGGAGATACAACAATCGAATGTACTCGCACCGGAACCTCACTTAATCCAGTCTATGGATTGAGTAGTACTGCGCTCTATATGTCCTCGACATATGGATTACAGGCAGATGGCCAGGTGGACGGCTACTTCCTTGATACTCATGCCAACCCGATGCGCAATCTTTACTATGCAAACTATGGAAATAAGTTCCGCCCAGTGAGAGTCTCTTAGCTGTATCTTTTGTAGACTTCACGGGTGGTACGGCTCAGTAAATTAAGCACTCTCACAGTAGTCGGATTGCTCGCGAGCGTCTTAGTCGTGCCTTCTGCATCAGCTGTAACTTCCTCTGAGGCGACAACGCTTCTCTCAAATTGCATCGCAGCCATCAATGATCCGCTCTATACCCGAGCAACTTTGCCTGGCCTGATGACATATAACGGCGTCACCTATGCCAATGATGCGGCTATAGAAAGCGCCCTCGTTGCTGGAACGCTAACAATCTGGATAGCAACTACATCAGGAGCTTTTGGCTCAGGTAGTGGCGGTGCAAGTGATCTCTTCTGCGGAAATTATCAAGATAACACTCCAACAGACTTGGATTCTTCTGCAGGTAAGCGAGATTACTTCTTTGGTGGAGCAGGCAACGACTCAGTCAACAATATGTGGGAGTCGGTTGTTTACGGTGGGCCAGGAAATGACACGGTAAATAACATGAGTGAAGCCTCGTATTTTTATGGGGGTCCAGGAACAGACGTTGCTACGAATGTTGCTGCTGGTAGCTTCTTTTATCAGGAAGATCCTGATACAACAGCGCCGACTTTTCTTTCAGGGCAGAGCTTTAACCACCCTGAGAATGCAACTGCAGTAGGAAGTATTATCGTCAATGAATCTTCAACTATCACAATCTTTGGTGGAGATGATCAAGCAAAATTCTCGATAATAAGAACAAATGAAACCTCTATTGCCCTTTCATTTATATCAGCGCCAAACTTTGAATCACCGACTGATAATGGTGCCAATAATACTTATCTCGTAACCCTCCGCGCGGTAGATGGCTCAACTAATGCGACGACGCAGACAATAACCGTCACCGTAACAAATATCGATGAAACATCAAGCTTTACGAGTTTTTCAATTTCAGGAGCTCCGATTTTCGGAACGGGCATACAAATTTCAGCTACAGTCAATATTGCAGCCAAAGTTCAATTTCGAGTAAACAATATTCGAATCCCGGGATGCCTTGCCAAAACCACTGCTCTCAATTCTCCATTTATTGCAATCTGCAATTGGAAACCCGCTCGCCGTGGATCGCTTACCTTGACTGCGACTGCTACCCCAATAAATAGTGATTATTCAGCCTCTTCGGCCATACCTTTGCGTGTCTCAGTTTTGCACCGTTCTACTAGGCGCTAATACGTAAAGAGAGCCTTGTGGCTGGAAATGTAAATCCATAAACTCAATCCATGAGCCAATGGAATGACATCAAATTACAACCGAGATTTCGAGTCATCTCCGATAACGATTATTCAGGTGATCCTGATGGTCTGGTCCAATTAGCACATCACTTGCTCTCTCCTTCTGTCGCAATAAGAGGAATCATTTCAAGCCATCTTCGCCCCGGTGATGATTGGGATACCACGGGGGATTCAGTCGCCGCAGGTATTGATGCAGTTCGCGAACTTGCTGACGTTATGAAAATTCAGGCGTTGCCGCCGCTTGTGGCTGGTTCAAGGATTCCACTTACTGATCCTCGCAGCCCTGCAATTTCAGACGGCGCTCATTTAATTATTGAAGAAGCTAATCGCAGCGATGTCAGTTCGCCGCTCTACGTGGTCTGCGGTGGCAGCCTGACTTCAATCGCAACTGCGTGGTTGATGGATCCGTCTATTTCGAAGAAGTTAACTGTGATTTGGATTGGCGGACCTGAATATCCAGGACACCGAGACCTGCCACCTAATCCGATGCCTATCGAATACAACTTGCTTGAAGATCTGATTGCTGGACAGGTGGTTTTCAATCTCTCTGATTTAGTGATCTGGCAGATTCCGCGCAACATGTATCGAGATTGCAACGCTTCTCTTGCTGAGATGATTGTCAGAATGAAAGAGCGATCATCGTTGGGGGAATATCTCTTTGAGAAAATCAGCGTTGCGGCTCGTAGAACGATTGAGCAGACCGGATACTTCAGTGAGATGTATTCACTAGGTGATTCACCACTAGTTCTATTGACGGCGCTGCAGACTGGTTTTGAACCTGCACCTGCATCAAGTCAATGGGTTAATCACGAACGCCCTCAGATTAATAGTGCCGGCCAATACGAGTTCGTGGGGAGAGCAGAAACTGTGCGGGTATTTACTCTTCTTGACGTCCGTATGATGCTGGAAGATATGTATGCCAAATTTGAAATGACTGCACTTTAGAGGATTGTTACCGAAAGAGTATAGAAATCCTAGAAGTTGCGGGTTAGAGTGCTGCTCACCAAATCCACTCTAAGTGAGAGGCTCCACCATGTTTACTCCTACCCCCGCAGATAAGTTCACCTTTGGTCTCTGGACTGTTGGTTGGCAGGCGCGTGATCCCTTTGGCGATCCCACACGTGGACCACTTGATCCAGTTGAGACAGTCAATGAGCTCGCTGCCCGCGGTGCATACGGAGTTACCTTTCATGATGATGATTTGATTCCATTTGGTTCAGATGATGCAACCCGTCAAGGGCATATCGATCGCTTTAAGAAAGCTCTCACTGCAACCGGAATGAAAGTTCCGATGGCGACAACTAACCTCTTTAGCCACCCGGTATTTAAAGATGGTGCATTTACCAGCAATGATCGCGATATTCGTCGCTATGCAATTCGCAAGGTGATGCGCAATATCGATCTCGCCGTTGATCTTGGTGCACAGACATATGTCTGCTGGGGCGGCCGTGAAGGCGCAGAATCTGAGAGCTCTAAGGATGCCTATGTAGCGCTCGAGCGATATAAAGAAGCATTCAACGTTCTCGGTCAGTACGTCATCGATAATGGATACGACCTCAAGTTCGCTATTGAGCCAAAGCCAAATGAGCCACGTGGCGATATCTTCTTGCCAACAATTGGCCACGCACTTGGCTTTATCTCGCAGCTCGATCACCCAGAATTGGTGGGTCTCAATCCAGAGGTGGGCCACGAGCAAATGGCCAACCTCAACTTTGTTCACGGTATTGCACAGGCGTTGTGGCAGAAGAAGTTATTCCACATCGATCTCAACGGCCAGCGCGGACCAAAGTACGACCAAGATTTTGTCTTCGGCCATGGCGATCTCAAGAGCGCATTCTTCTTAGTTGATCTCCTTGAGAGCTACGGATACGCCGGCCCTCGCCACTTTGATTACAAGCCAGTGCGTACAGAGAACATGGACGGCGTGTGGGCATCAGCAACATCAAATATGCGCACCTATTTGATTCTTAAGGATCGCGCTGCTGCATTCCGTAAGGATCCGCGCGTAATTGCTGCAATGAAGAACTCACATATTGATCAATTGTTGATTCCAACTCTGGCAGCAGGTGAGACCTGGCGTGATTTGGCAGCAGATTCTTTTGATGTGGAAGCAGCGGGAGAGCGTGCATATCACTACGAAGTTCTTGATCAATTAGCGATGGAACATTTGATGGGCGTCTCTATCTAAGATGGCAAGAGTTGCGGGTGTTGATTCCTCAACCCAATCGGTCAAGATTGTGGTGCGAGATAGCGATAGTGGTGAACTACTAGCGCAGGCTTCGCATCCGCATCCCGATGGCACTGAGGTGGACCCGCAGCATTGGCTGACTGCACTTTATGTCGTCATCAATGAAGTAGGTGGCCTCGATAGCCTCGATGCAATCTCTATCGGCGGCCAGCAGCATGGCATGGTCCTGCTCGACAGTGACGGTGAAGTCATTCGCCCTGCACTTCTCTGGAATGACACTCGCTCTGCGCCACAGGCAACTGACGTCAATGAGAAGTTCCCTGATATTCATCTGAAGACTGGCTCGCAGTTAGTTGCATCATTTACTGCTTCGAAGGTGCGCTGGGTTTTGGAGAACGAACCAGAAAGCGCAGCGCGAATCGCAGCTATAGCACTTCCACACGATTGGTTGTCGTGGAAGTTATCGGGAAGTTCAGATATCGCAGAACTCTTCACCGATCGCTCTGATGCTTCTGGCACTGGTTATTTTGATCCCTGCACCAATCAATACATTTCCGAAATCGTTCAGTGGGTGAGCGGTAAGACCGATGTAATCCTTCCTAAAATAGTTGCACCGGGTGAAGTTGCGGCAAAGGTGGGCAAGACCATCATTGCTTGCGGCGCTGGCGATAACGCAGGTGCTGCGCTCGGTATCGGCGCACAGGTAGGTGACTTAGTAATTTCTTTAGGCACCAGCGGAACTGCCTTTGCAGTGTCAGCCACACCGACCCACGATTCTTCTGGAGAAGTTGCTGGCTTCGCCGATGCATCAGGAAACTACTTGCCACTTGCCTGCACACTTAATGCCGCAAAAGTTTTTGACTCAACTGCAAAATTGTTGGGCGTTGATTTTGAAAAATATAGTCAACTTGCTCTGCAAGCAAAACCTGGTGCAGAAGGTTTGATGATGCTTCCACATTTTGATGGTGAGCGAACTCCTAATCGCCCAGATGCCGAAGGCGCAATTCTTGGAATCTCTCACTCTAATTTCACTACCGGAAACATCGCGCGAGCAAGTATCGAAGGTGTGATTGCCGGACTTGCTTACGCTACCGAAGCGCTACGCGAAGAGAAGGTTGAGATCTCTCGCGTTCTCCTTGTCGGTGGAGCAGCCCGTAATGAAGCAGTGCAGCGAATTACATCGGAAATCTTTGGTCTACCGATTCACATCCCTACCCCTGGTGAATACGTCAGCGAAGGGGCAGCCGTTCAGGCGGCATGGTCATTACATGGTCATCGACCGCAATGGTCACAATCTGTTATGAAAACGGTTTCAGCCCCTCCACAACGTATGGTGAAGGACCGTTATTTAGCGGCGATTTCTGCTATTTGAGGCGTTATTCAATCGTTATTGAATAGTTCAACTTTTCTATTCCCTCGCCCATCAATCCATATTAGATTTCGCGACAAGTCAAGTAAGTCCATCAAGCCATTTCGGCCTGTTCGATTTACCTCTAAATATAAGGAGATCTAATGAAGAAGACTGCACTCATCGCTGCAGTAGCACTTGGCGCATCAGCTGTTCTTTCAGTTGCTGGCGTTTCATCTGCTTCAGCTGCTGGCACACGTGCATGCATCATCCTTCCAGATGCAGATAGCGGAACACGTTGGGAATCAGGCGACCGTCCAG
>JACCDW010166320.1_pt1 | contig 23132 bp, 25 predicted proteins | sample 7449781 | NCBI WGS metagenome assembly JACCDW01 (sample SAMN15323449, study PRJNA562643) | freshwater metagenome | isolation source: river surface water | place: USA:Blue River Watershed | collected 2017-08-18
ATCAGCCTTGGCGGTGCGACCGATGCCAGCTTCCTAGATGGTCACAGTTACACGTATGAGGGTTCCACTTGGGGCAAGATTGTAGACTGCCTTATTCAAAGCAAGTGTATGAATCCGATTCTGTACTTTGATGAGCTGGACAAGGTATCTGAGACTCCTAAGGGTGATGAGATCATGAACATTCTGATCCACCTTACAGATCAAAGCCAGAACGATCGGTTCCAGGATAAGTATTTTACTGGAATTGATCTGGACCTTAGTCGCTGTCTGTTTATCTTCAGTCACAATAACCATGAAAAGGTGAATCCTATTCTGCGTGACCGTATGTACAATATTGAGGTGAAGGGTTTCAGTCTGAAGGAAAAGATGCTGATTGCGGAGGATTATCTGCTGCCCGCCGCGCTCAAGGAGTCTGGTCTTCACGAGAAGATTACGATTTCTAAGGAGATCCTACAGCATGTGATTGAGAACTTTACTGGTGGTGAGTCTGGTGTGCGTGAACTCAAGCGCTGTATTCAGACAATTGTAAGTAAGATCAATCTGCTTCGGTTTTACAACAACCCCAAGCAGGTTCCATTTGCGATTGAAGGATTCAGTCTTCCGTTTACACTCAAGAAGAGCCATGTGGAACTGTTCCTGAAAAAGAAGGGGCCTGATGATGAGAGCTACAGGCATATGTACACCTAATCTTTAGAAACTAGGCATGCCAATTGTCAATGTTTCCTCGGCTGCTTCTACAGCTGCCTCTGCCGTTTTTGTAGCAGTCTCACCAACAGAACTTACAGCACTTGTAAGAGTTTCAACTACCTCTTTCACTTCCAACGATTCACTCACTTTTTCAAGTAGTGCTGCTGGGTCACCACCGCCACCAAAAATCCAAGCGTAGGAACCTAAGCCTGAAGCAAGCACGCCGGTCACAAACCAACGAAATAAGACTCCTGTAGCCGGGAGTTTTTTCTCTTTATAACTTCCCCAACCGGCCGCAGCAAATAAGGCCAGTAACCCGCCCAGCGCAGTAAAAATGATCAGATAGAAGGTCTGCATGTTTCTAGCGCAAAGAAAGAATATAGAACGCGGGAAAATCCGCACTAAGACAGTGTCTCAAAATCATTTGTTAGTGTAAGTGGTTCATCAATATCTACTTCCACTGGCTGTGGAGGTGGCACTGGTTTTGCTGGACCGTTAATATCTTCAATGTCATCGGCTAGGAGTGATTCGCTAGCACCGCCAATTTTCAGTTTAGGCACATCATCCTCCTCGTCTATATACTCCATGCCCCAGTTGGAAGGTGGTTTATCCTCAACACTTACTTTTGGCGCATAGCGAATTTCACTAATCCCAGCAGTATTCTCATCAAACACTGTGTCATAAGGTGTAAAGTGAACGGCAGGTTCAGTTTCAATATTCAATTGAGGTGCTTCAGTATTCTCTTTTTGAACAATCACACTATTTGTAATAGGACTGGATTCAATGGTATGATCCGATGGTGTTGGGGTTGAAGGCGCGGCAGTTGTCTCTAGTTTTTCAATAGTTACAGCCGGTTTGGGAATATCTTGAATATTGAGTGCAGGAATTTCAGGAACAGGTGTAGATGCCGCTGCTAATTCTGTGACTGGTGCTGGAGCAGGGGCTTCTACTATGGCTGGTGCTGGAGCAGGAGCAGGAGCAGGAGCAGGGGCTTCTACTATGGCCGGCACTGGTGCTGGAGCTGGCGCAGGCGCAGGAATCTCTGCCGCAGGCATACTAGTTTCCAAAGCATTCACAAGGGCTGGAGCAGGTGGCGCCGCATCAAATGTCTCAGGTAGTTCTGCTTCGCTATCACTCTCACTATCACTTTCCACCTTCTTACTGCTCCGTTTTGGCATAGGAGCTTCCTCCTCTTCACCATCGTCTTCCAAATAATCGCGCAAAATGTTTTTCACAGGTAGCAAAGAACGCACAGCACTTCCCAAAGCCTCAACGGTCATACTTTCTGCTTGAAGCAGATTCTTCTGCATCTCCACAGGGGATGTTGCCTCAGCAAATAAAAATGGCGCTTTCCAAAACGCACGCGCGCATTCCACAAATACACGATGCAGAAAATGATCCAACTTAGGCAACGTGATCTGTAACTTTTTTTGACGACCATTTACACGAATCGCTGTAAGCATTTTAGTATGCGCAATAAATACAGCAGTCATAAGCTCTTCCACGTAATCGCAGCGACAGTTGTCAAGAACAATATTAATGTTTGTTTCAATTACATCCTGATTCCAGCGCGGAACCGTGGCGCAAAACTCTTGAAACACAGCCATCGCACGCTTGCCTTCACGACTGCGAATGCTGTTGTACTCCTTCCTAAAAAATTCCACAAGTGGAGGCACTATCCATGTGCTCAATTGTTTCATATACTCGTTGCGAGCTTCCGTATACAAGGACACCGATTCCATTCTGTTCCGGGGCCATGATTGCGTTTGAATTTATTTAACGCAGCAAAGCTGGGCTACACCGTTAAAAAACAATGTGCGAGGACTCGTCCCGCCAAGCCTAGACCACTGCGCACAAATGTAAGCGACTGTCGGATGATTCGGCCAACCAATTCGTAGCAAATCACGAAGATCAATCCCTTGTATGCGACACGCCGATTCACTTTCACACGCCCAAGTAATCCATTCCGCATTGTCATCAGATTTAGGGCGATTACTTAGCAACTTTTCAACAATGCGCATTCCATCAAATATGTTTCCGTCATCACAATGTATACATGCTAATGCGTGAAGTAAAGCACTACGCATATTTCCACAACTGTGATGCACAAGCATTTCGGCTTTTTCTTTAGACAGCTTGAAATCTGTGCGGCGCAACACTTCATACACGGCCTCTGTATCATCAGGCGCATTCACAGAAATAATAGAAGACCGACTCAAGATCGGTTCAGAAATGGCACCAGAATCGCGGCATTCAAATACAATACGAGTAGACCCACTTGTGGTTTCCAACATACGACGCAAAAACGCCTGTGCGTCCGATGTTAGCGCATCCGCATGCTCAAAAATCACCCATCTATGCTTATTATCAATTGTGCGTGAGCCGCGCGCAAACGTGCGAATACTATCACGAACATCACGCAAACCAAAATTCGCAGTACAATCAATATATAATGTTGGAAATGAAAGGAGAGCTAGTTTTAGAAACAGCGTTTTACCACAGCCGGCGGGACCAACAAGGACAGTGTGAGAAGCACTGCCATCCATAATAGCAGTGTAAAGACTTTTCCAAGTATCAGTGTTCCCCACAATTTCATCAACTGATTTTGGTTTATGTGTATCATAAATAGCTGTATCAAGCATTTTATGATAGTATTGTAACATGTTCTTAGACCGATGAACATTCATCGGCTAGCCTAGCCCATGTTCATGGGTCTAGATCGCCGCTGCTCTAAATAGACTTTGCAGGTGGTGTATTTGCTGCTGCGCGATGTAGTGGGATCACATAGGGGTTCTTTTCCAATGCGCTTACCATCAGTGGCTCCGCGCGTGTAGCACTAATGTCAAGCTTCAGTACAGCACGTGGACGATGGGCTCCGATCATATCCGCGCTAGGGGGTTCCGCGCGCACGTAATCCTGTGTAGGCTCACGGTCATTGATGGAATCGGCAACAATGCGACGGTATTGAAGATTAATATTGTCCTCACCGTTGAACAGTTTGACACTGCTGCCCATTGGCTTACGACCCTGCGCAATCTTTTCACGCTGCGCATATTGACGCATAGCTTGCGCAGATTGACGGTTTGTTTCCGCCTTGGCAAAAGCGGCACCAGCTGTTCCAGTGTATGCTGATTTTGCGCTAATTGCCGCCTTTTGTGTAAGACGCGCACCATCCTGAAGACGAATTTCGGCCGCCTCAGGTGTATCCTGACGACCAAAGTTGCGATAGGTATCCCAATCGGCCAGTGTATTACGACCAGTTACACGCGCAATATCATCAGGGTCGTATACGGTCAGCTTTTGCGCAGCATCGGCTGGCGCGGCCATACCAACCCAATCATTGTCAATAGTCGTCTCTTTGATAGTTGTGCGTGCGACATCATTTGGATCGTACACTGTCATCTTTGGCTGCGCCTCAACAGGTGCTGCCATGCCAATCCAGTCGTTGTCAATTGTAGTTTCTTTGATGGTTGTGCGCGCAGCGTCATTAGGATCGTAGGTTGTGGGCTTCTCCGCCATACCTGCTCCCAAAGCGGTAAAGTTACCAGCACTACGAGGGTTATCAATGGTTTCTTCTGCGCGAGTGGGCCGTGCCTCGTCTTGGTAGTGAATAGTACCTTCATGCGCATCAGGTGCCAAGTTTGTAGCATGTACACGCTCACCCGTGTAATAACGCTCATTAGGTAAAATCTCTACACCACTTTTACCATAATCGTTCTGTGCGGCATCCGTGTTGGGATTAAAGGTTGCTGTAAGATCCGCATTACGATATCCCCAGCTACCCATTTGCTTGGCAAGGGGTGTCCGTGTGCTAGCTACAGTATATGTGGCCTTACCTTCTGTCTGACCTGCTGCTCCTGTGTACTCTTTAGTAGTCTCAGGGCGTGTTGTGTGTTTCAGGACTTGTGTAGAACGCACAACGGGCTTCAGATCGGCACCGGTTGTTACAAAGTTACGTTCTCCGTGCTCATTAATATAAAATGTATCAGGGGCGTATTTGCGAACCTCACCAACAGTTTCTGCTGTACCACCTGTTGTAATAAAATGGCCGCCAGTTACAACTGGAGCGGCATATGACAGTTTAGGATTTGTAGCAACACGCATATCATTTGTGCGAGGCATGCGGGCCTGCACATAATCCTCACCGGCCGTTTGCTGGAAACCACCGGATGGAAGATGAGTGTACCCCTGATTCAGACCAGGGCCCACACGAATAGATTCCATAGGGCGCTCATTTGCGCGATTGCGAGACTCTACAACACGAGTCTCCATGAAATCGGTCGTAGATTCCATACCAAACACATTGCCAACTGGTTCCTTTGTTGGTTCAAAAAAAGGCGACTGTTCGCGCTTAGCAAATAGTTCTTTTCCACTTCCAGTAAAATCGTCTAGCACCTGATTATTTGCATTATCAACAAGGCTCTGAGTGAATTTCTTGGCAAATGGCACCATATTATTATGTTTGAATTCACCGGACTTATATTCCACGCCTGTCAGAGGACTTACAAAACTGGCGCGTGGTGTAGCATCCTCCCAACGGTCAGGACGTATTTGAAGTGTGGCCGCTGCTTCCAACATATTATTTTGATTCGGAAGCGATACGGGAGTCACAGGCAAATGAAATGCGTTAGCCTGTACTTTGGAAGGATACGGTTCCGATGGCAAACTTCCACCAGCCGGTAATTCAAACATAGTATCGTATCCGCCTGTGCCAGCATAGCTGGGAGTGCGAGGTTTTCCTGGAATTGTAGGTTTTCCAGGTGGTGTGCGGTCAGTTCCAGGACGAACCGCTGTAGCTGTAGAATTAGTAAACCCTTCTTTTTTTTGTATAGATTGGCTTGCGGCCCATCCTGCGCCTAGCAATCCTAAAAATGCTAGTGTCTCCATAGGAACTTCTAAAATGCGCAAACAATTATATATTTTCTTTCGTTCGCAACGAAAGTGAATATATAGTTACAAATTTTTTTAGAGCTTGGATGCAATTCCATGTGGAGCAAGTGCTACTGAGGGAGGATGCACTGGTGCTGGTTGCCAACCATACATGTTTCCACCTGCTGCCGGGAAAGCGTCTTCTCCACGTGGGAACTGTGCCATAGAGCGCTGTACGCTTGCCTTCAGATTGTCAAGAGCACTAGTCTCCATACCCTCAAAGGGACTTCCCTTGTCAAACGGTGTTGGAGCTGGTAGCAGAGCATCAGACTGAATGGGCTTAGGGATGCATGGGCGGAACTGATCTTTAGCGGCAAGACGTGTTGTTACCAAGTTGTCAAATGGCACCATGACAGATTCCTGGGGATTTTCGCACAACCATTCCCAACGATTCCAGCCACTGCTGCGCAGTGTACAGGGAGGATCAACAAGCCGGGAATGAGTCTGTGGAAATGATGCCTCCTTAGCAGGTACTAATCCACCCTTATTGATTTTGTCCTTTTCAGGATTGTACTGGTTGCATGTTACTTTTGTGGTAGGGCGGTTAATGTTCAGCAAGTCGGATTCCACATCGGTTTTTGTGTATGTGGCATTCATGCTTGCGCCCCAGGCCTGCTGACGAATTGTAGGTTCGGGCGCAAAAGCAGCATTACAATATTGAGGGGGAGCGTCTAATTGATAACGGCCGGGGCCAGTAGACACACGCAGGTCATCGCTAGTCTTGCAGCCATCGTACAAACGACGATTCCATGCTTGATTCTGGATGTCCATTCTCTTGTGTTATCACATTTTTTCTCTGCAGCAACGCCTAAAGATATATTTTCATAGTTTTATAAATGGCTACGCATGCTGCTGTATATAGTTTTTCCTTTAATAATCCGGAACGGATGAAACGTATGAATAATCGCTTTGAATCTGTGGGATATCCAATCTACTGGATACCACCTGTGCTTACATCCGATGTTCGTATTCCTGCCGATGAAACATCAAAACGGACCTATGCTATTATGTTGAACCATTTGGATATGATTGTAGCTTTTTTGGGATCAAACTATGAATACGGAATTTTTTGCGAAGATGATATTTACATTCGGCGGGATTTTGCACAACAGCTTGGCGCAGCAATTGACGGATACAATCGTCATAGCCTGGATGTATTGTTGCTGGGGTATTTGATGAATTACACACCGCTTAAGTTCCAAACAGAATATTCACATAAACTGTTGGAAACACCGTTGTCATTTATGACTTATGAAGATGGACTGTGGGGATCACAGATGTATATGATGAATAAAGCGGCAGCACGGAAAGTGCTTGAAGCGTTTCAGGATTCGTCATCCGTGAAAGTGCCATTTAGTCCGGATTGGACAATTACGAAATTTGGTCGGCGCGCAATTGTGTATCCTATGCTAGCTGTTGAAGAAGGAAATGTTGTTACGGATCATGTTGGGCAGGCAGAGTTCCATAAACAATGCACAGCAATCCATTACGATCCAAAAATACATATCTAGTCAGCCCTTTAACTAACGCAACCGCGTTAGGTCAACAAATAGACAACTTTGAGCAATTGTATGCGGACCGGCCAAGTTCCCACAATGTTGTTCCATAATCAAAATTCAATATACTGTAATTTTCCAATTCTGGCGATGTAGGAAAGCAGGCTGTAATATAACCACGTGGGTAAGCACACGACGCACTTTCATATTCGGCTAACTGATAGTCAAATGTATCTAATAGCACGTGTCCAACAGCAGAAAGATAAGAAAAGAATCCGTCTACAGTTTGCCGTCCTCCACGGCTACTAGCACTAATAAATACGAAATTGTAGGAACCACAGCTTGCGTATCCCATTGCCTGGGAAATCAATTCGTTATTGATAACACCCCCATCCACATACAAACTTCCATTTATGGTCCGTGGTGGGAACGCTAAAGGAATTGCGGAAGTTGCCATAAGTGTACTTATCCGATCGTTGGTATACTGAAGATCAAACCGGAAGACATCTAATGTTTCAGTATTCACATTTGTTGCGCCAATAAGAACAATTGGTGCTCCTGGTTCAGTAGGCTTATTATCAATAACGCTATGTAAGGTCGCTTCTAATGGCGAATTGTTGTAAATGCTCCAATCGGAAAAAATATTCAGAATTGCGGATTTGTACACATTTGGGGTTGTAAGATTGGCCATAATGCTGTACAGTTCAGGAACAGCGGTAGACACATCATTGTAATAGGACAAAAATCCGGCGTTTAATCCACCGGCCGATATTCCAGTTATGATGTCATACTGTGTAGGGATAGCCTGTGCTTCCAACAATCCTTGTAAGATTCCGCCTTGAACGGCACCAAAACTGCCGCCGCCACTGAACGCTAATATGTCGCAAGTGTTTTGGTATTGGACTGTGGGTGCAAAATGCCTGAACCCGCGAAGAGCACCTGTAAGGGTTGACAATGAACATAAGATTATACTAAAGAGTTTCATCTCATACTATAGTATTAGATATTATAGTATGTTGTGAATTATACGATTTTGTATAGGAGTCAGCGGGTGCTGACTAATCAAAACCTCATAGGTTTACGTTTTTGTAATTGATGCTGTTAAAACAGCATCATTCAAAACCGCATAGGGTAGCAAGTGCCTGTCTTCAGTTCCTGTGGTGAGCCAACGCCAGGGTATGTAGCAAACTGGCATGTAGGCAGATCACGCTGAGCAGTATTCACGGTGCGTACAGCACCGGTGCTCTTATCACGGAAGCTAAAGCTGGGCACGGCATCAGGGCAGCCGGCTCCGCCAAGGGCGCAAGCAGGTGTGTACTGACGGGCAATACACTTGCTCTGAACCCGGGTGATACCCAACAGATCGGATTCCAAATCAACCAAGTTACCGGAGATGTTGGAAACTTCAGAACCGCCTACAAGGCCTAGAGCATTACGGCATTTACTGGGATGCTCAAACTTCACGGGCATCTGGGTGTAGGAAAACATGCCAGCAGATTGCTGGTCGCGCACAGTAGCACCATCGGTGGAGCCAATGCGATTCCACGCACTGTTCCAAGGAGCCTGAGTACTAGAGATATTCATTTCTGCTTTAGCATCCCAAAATTATACTGGAAAATTTTTCAAGCCTACGGTAGGAAAAATTTTAAACGAAAATTTCAATTTAACAGTTCAAATCCCTTATAAATTGGCGACTCGGCACGCCACTACGTAGGAACCCGCTTGCGGCTACTTCAGGTATCAAATTACTAGGGTTTTGTATATGTGCAGCCAAATGAGGCACCAATGGCGTAAACTGATTTTCAAAGAAAGTCTCTGTCACAGTTCCGCAAGGGCGTTCCACGCGGGCCCATTCGGAATGGATCAATGAACTTTCAATATCGGGGTTTCCACGACCGTTGCCCATGTAAGGCACAGTTGCAAAAGGGCGGGACTGAACATGAAGAGGGCAACGCTGACGACCAGCCTGTGTAGGCTCATTGCGAAGACGAGAGTCCTGGTCAATCTGAGCGTTATTGAATCCAAATCCTTCACGACCCAAAATAGTAGGATTCACGTATTCAATACGAGAAGCAGAGGCTTGCGCTGGCACAAGATTAGTCACTTGATATTTACCGGGGCCCCTGGAATCGCGTATCTGCTGAGCTACTTCACAAGAATCGTCGCGAGCACGGGTAAATTCGTTTACGGCAAATTCACCGCGTGCTGTAGGTACACCACGAGGATAGGGTGCTACAGACATGTTTATTCTAATTATGCGCTGGCAAAAAAATGAACGGCTTAAATGCGTGCCAACACTGATTAGTTAGTTAACTCACTATGTTTGCCTCGCGCGTCGTCCCCCTAGAGTCTCTACAGTATGAACTCCCAACGCATACTAGTTTTCACCCCATGTTTCTCTATCCCGCAGGTATGATTCGTATTGAGAATCATCTTGATACCTATTATTGCGAACGCCCTGATGTTGTGCGCGATGATCTAAATACCGCTATTCGTCAGGGGCTAACATGCGAAGATATTAACACACTGTATGCGATTGTGCTCACAGATGCTGAGGAACCCGTCTACGGTGCTGTAAATCTCTCTATGGCAGATGCTCCCGTAGAGGAATGTAAAGTACTAATTATCAATCTTTCAGAGAAAGATACTTCTGACCTAGCACATAGCAGCCAGACGAACGAGGCAGCAAACCCATAGATTTTAGGGAACTGCGAGCCGTAAATCCTAGCGATTTTTTTGATTTTAGCGTCTTTTTCACACGGTCTATTGTACGAAATGGACTGTGTGATACACGAGATTTTTTAAGTGTGTAGGGAGTTTTCCTACAAGCCATGCTCTCTAAATTTACGCATGATATCATGCGTTGGTTAACCGACAAATCATAAAAATTGGCACTTTGTGCCCATTTTAAATGTTTGTCGGTTTAAGCAGCATTTAACCATGTAACACTGCCACCTTCTGTGCCAGTGCGACAGGCTGCATTGTTGCCTTCCTTACAAGTACGTCCTGGAACGCGATACAACCAGTTTTGGTATGAATCGCGATCGTTGGGAATACTTGTATTTGGCTGTACTACCCACGAGCGCTGATTCTGATTCTTTTGGAATACACCTGTAGGGTCTCCATACATACGAGTTTGGAACACATCGGACAATTCACGTGCGGCTTCGGATGTATCAATGTTTTTTGCGGGCCCGCGACTAGGATTATCTTTCACCTCGTTTACAAGTATATTCATAAACGGATTCGGTCCAGTTGGCAATGTGCGGTCAGTAACACCAATCACATCTGCGACTGGTTTACCTTCCACTTCAATGCCACCAATCAGGTTCGGGGCATCTTTCGGTAGCGGACCCTGAACCAATGTAGGAGTCACAATGGTTGCCTGGAATCCCTCGCGAAGTGAACCACGCTGTTTCATTCCGTAGTATGCTGCTACAGCTATGGCCGCTATACCAAGAGTGATACCCAAATATGCTCCACTACGATACAATACACATAGTACAAGACCCAAATATATTCCAAACCGTGTGAAGGAGTTTAATGCGGTACTTGAACATTTACGAGCACCTTCGTGAAATGGAAAAAAGTCGTTCCATTCGGAAAATAGTATGTTTGGCGATTCTGCCCAAAAAGGAGCACACCGTGCTGCACTCATGTCTCTGCTTTTGCGCAGGTTAAAATCTATTTACGTTTTCCGCCACGAACACTCTTTGCGGGGGCTGCCTTCGCTGCTGCTTCCTCTGCTAGCAATGCGGCAAAAGCAGCTTCAGCAGCGGCCGCCGCTTCAGGAGTCGCAATTACAGTATTTGTGGCTGCTCCTGCTGCGCCTGCACGGCGTGCCTCCTTTTCCGCCTGTTTGCGACGTAGGCGTTCCTGTACTTCACGACGACGCGCGCTACCCTCATTACCAGACTCCTTTTCACCCATCTTGAACATTTCACCAAGGCTGCCAAACAGCTCAGAAAAAGCGGCATTGTCGGAAAACTCCTTCATAAGCTCCTCTGCCTCACGGACAATATCATCGCGCTTGATTTCACCTCGTGCAAACTTCGCCTGAATCTTTTTGGCAATCTTTTGCGCTGCGGTCATCATCATTTCAGGTTTCTTGGTGAAAATCTCCTGAAGATAATTGAATACACGCGCTGGATCGTCACTTTCCAACATTTCAGGACTAATGCCAAAATCTTCGGGCTTGAACTCCTTCACCAGCTCCTCCGCAATCTTCGCAATATGACCCTTGAACAGACGTTCAGGAATCTTAAATTTGCCCGCTGCTCCACTAAGATCCTTAATGCCAAATGTTTCCGCCATTTTGCCCAGTTTTTCAAACATGTCCTTGAACTGACTTCCGCCTTCTCCCTTCAGCATACCAATCATAGTTTCCATATCAGCCTGGAAGCCGGATAAGTCCCACAGACCACTTCCAGATTCACTGGCAGACAGTAGCAGCAAGGTGCTTAAATATTTCCAGATTGCGGCACGAGTGCTATCACTCAGCTCAGACCACAGTGCGTGGGTCATTAAAAACCCTGGAGCAACTTCCAGACCCGCCGTTGTAAAAATGCCGCCATTCTGAAGCGCCACATTACTTGTATGCGCACGCCATACTTCTACAAACCGATCCTGAATATCGGGTAAGGAACCAGCATGTGTTAATGCTGTTGCGTATTCCGGAAATGTTCCCTTCAAATCGTCTAGGAACTGTGCGTATACAGAACTAAACGATGCAGTGGTCGCTGACGCAGATGCGGATGCCATTATTATGGATTCCAGAGTTGTTTTTAAACTTTGAAACGCATGCGTTCCTTAGGCTAGCCGATGAATGTTCATCGGTCTAAACAATATTAAAACCGGAATATTATAAAACATGGATGCTCCATTAACTGACGATAGCGCATTGTGGGAAATACTGGAAAAGGAGACACGTCGTCAGAAAACTGGGCTTGAATTAATTGCGTCTGAAAATTTCACATCACGTGCTGTGTTGGAAGCAAACGGATCCATTTTTACAAATAAGTACAGCGAAGGGTATGTTGGTAAGCGGTATTACGGTGGAAATGAGCATATTGATGAATTGGAAACACTATGTAAAACTCGTGCACTAGCCGCATTTGGCCTAGATCCTGAAGTTTGGGATGTAAATGTTCAGGCTTATAGTGGAAGTCCTGCCAACTTTGCCGTGTATACGGCGCTCTTGAAACCTGGTGATCGTATTATGGGATTGGATTTGCCATCCGGTGGCCATCTTACACATGGGTATTATACAGCGCAAAAGAAGGTGAGTGCCAGTTCTATTTATTTTCAATCCCTGCCCTACACTATTGACAACACTGGTGTGATTGACTATGATGGATTGGAACGTGACGCACACAAATTCAAACCACGACTTCTAATTGTAGGTGCAAGTGCTTACATGCATGACTACGATTATGCCCGCTTCAGAACAATCGCAGACAGCCAAAAATCGTATTTAATGGCCGATATTGCGCATACAGCTGGTCTAATAGCTGCCGGTTTATTAAAATCACCCTTTGAGTATTGCGATGTTGTTACGACTACTACCCATAAAACACTGCGAGGGCCGCGTGGCGCACTTATATTTTACAAAAAAGCACATAAAGAGGCTATTGATTTTGCGGTGTTCCCTAGTTGCCAGGGTGGCCCTCACAATAATACAATCGCTGCCATAGCAACTGCTTTGCGACAGGTAAATACACCTGAGTTCAAAACCTACGCAGCACAAGTTATACAAAACGCAAAGCATCTTGGCATGGAACTGAAAAAACGCGGATTTTTACTTGCTGGTGCTGACATGACGGAAAATCATATATTGCTGCTAAATATGCGTGCTTTTGGATTAAACGGATTTCAGTTTGAGCATGTGGCAGAACTTTGTAATATTTCAGTCAACAAAAATACAATTTTAGGAGATACTTCCGCAATAAATCCTTCTGGGATTCGTATTGGCACACCGGCAATGACTAGTCGTGGATTTACATGCGACGATTTCACATTTGTGGCGGATGTTTTAGCGCAAGTAACATCGTTAGCAAAGAAGATTAGTGATTCTTCAGAAATCAAAACGCAGGCGGAATTCAGAAAGAATGCAGTTAAATTTAGTGAAGATATCAACACAATACGCACAAAAGTTGTGACCTATTGTGAAAAGTTTCCTTATTTTGCCTAGATTATACAAATTATTTTTTTTGTATATTTATTGTTATATTTATACAAATCTAAGCCCGCAGACCAGCCGCACGTTCTGCTAGCACCACTAGAACCTTACAGTAATTCCAAATTGCTTTTTTATTGGCTTCCGTCATAGTTGACCAATGACGATCAAAAATCACATAAGCAAAAGCGTATTCCGCGTGCTCACCATGAAGAGCCGTTTTTGCCTTGGTAATCAGCGTTTCCTCATCCTCGGCCATTACAGGACCGTGAAAGTCGGGATACACATACTCCATAAAACTGCTGTGAAGCAGCTTGGGGTTTGCCTTTTTGAGTGCTTTCAGAGCATCTAGTGCTGTGCGCAGATCCTTTTCCTCAGTGTAGGTCTCCGCAAGTTCCTCCACAAAGCTAATGAGCTGGTTGTTGAAAGCACCAATGCTAGTCATGATTGTTTATTTATCTAACTAATGCTAACTTTTAGACCATTACTTCCGTGTAGGAGGCCCAGGTATATCACGATCACGATCTGCTGTATAGCGCTCAAAATCACTCAATAATTTCGCTTCCTTTGCGCTAGGCTTATGTGCTGCGGCAGCTGCTGCTCCGCCGACACTGCCACTAGCAGCCATTGGACCGCCAAGCAATTCAAAGTTTTTACTAATTGGATTAAACCCTTTGTCTGCTGTAAATTCTGGACCGCCAAGGAAACTATAAGAATCAGAAATGCGATTGCCACTCATTTCGCCAAAATGGAATGCAGCGGGGCCATCACCACTACCAGCTAATACAGGTGGACCCATACTAGAATTTGCGGGTGTAGCACTACTAATTGCGGCAGGAAGCGCTCCGCTGCTGCCGCCGCCACGTGCTTGTGAACCGGCAGCACGACCGGTAGTTTCAGCACGTGGTGCCATTTCAGGATTGTATACAGGTGGTGCTAGTGGAGCACGACGATCTTCCATCATTGATGCTGCGCTTTTCGCAGGCCCTCCACCTCCGTTTTTTCGTTCAAACAACCAATTGTTTACAGGACCGGGGCCAATACGAGGTGTATCTTCTCCCGCGACCCACAGGCTTGGCACAGATTTCAGCCATGCGGGCAGTGCTGGGCGACCAGGGCGAGGATCAACACAAATCAATTGAAACTCGGGTACATACGGTGTGCGCGCAAGCTCTTCCATAAACGCCTGACAAAACCGGCACCGCGTGCTGTAATACAGGTTGTGCTTGCTCATTCTGTTGCTACGTAAAGCGATTATTACAACCGCGGTAGAACGAATTTCGGCCCATCCTTCAAAACGACCCCACCGTTCCATAATCGTTGTTGTGTCCAAGCGCTGTCAGGCGCAGACCAAAATGGATGCGATGGTGGTAAACACAGTGGTTCAAACACTACTAGCGCAAAATAGGTGCTTCCTGTATTTGAATACACATCCGCAATCATTGGCTGATGTCCTTGAAATCCAAGATGCAAAAACCCTGCTTCCGTAAAATTCATTTCTGTATCAAAAAAACGGGAAAGCACAGCTGTTAGCGCAGAACGACATGTGCCGTACTCTAATGTCGCCGGTAACTTTCCTAAACTAGCCATATGCGTCAATGTATGAAATACAGCACACCGATACACAGCACTACGCCCAAAATATGGAAATGTGCCATCGCTACCAATCATGCGTTCCAAAAATTCACAATGGCGCCCCGCACGATCATATACGCTTGTTAGTGGTATACCACATGATTTCATAATATCAATCAAAAACGGATAAATAATATACGAATTATAGTAATCCATGTGAAAACCACCGTCTTTGTACCATCCATCTCCTATATACCAGCTTTCCAATGTTTTCAGATACTTCTGAATTGCTACGTTATAACTGGTACCACTCTGTTTTTGTAAGAAAGCTGCTACAGCCGCACTAAAAAGTACCCAATTATTTGTATGTGGTGGATACTGATAGGCTTTTTTCAGCATAACAACTATTGCGGCCTGTGTTTTTGCGTCATTTATTGTAAACAGCACAGGGTTACGCAAAAAGGCTAAACAAAGCAAGCCTGCCTCTACTAACAATTGATCACCACATTCCCACACAAAATAGCCATCAAATGCGTTTTTCATTGCTGTTAATGTCAGATCGCGAAGCACAGCATAACGTTCAGAATACTGAGGATAATATGTTGGAAGTTCAGGTTTTAGTAAAGGCGCAACGCCTAGCAACGTGCGACAGAGCATTTCAATATATCCACACGTGTCTGTATTTATGGATTTGGGGGAAGGACCACGTATTATCGGACACCTGGTCATAATGGTTTTGTCCGCAAATCCTTGTAGCACAGGTAAGGCTATTTTTTCAAAATGATTCAACCATTGTTCGTAGATCATATTTAGGAAATGGTCTTTGTTAGCCGCCTTGACCAGCAAGGCGGTCTAGTTAGCCGCCTTCGGCGGTCTAAAAATTGATACATCTAACCCATGTTAGAAACAAAGGCAACACAATGTTTTCCGATTACAGTGAATCCGGTCCTCAGCTTCTGGGTGATTCCACCCACGCCCTTAGCGCAACTTTCCGTCTTACAGGAACAAATGTAACTATTGCAAACACACTGCGTCGGGCAGTGCTTACACTTACACCAAGTGTTGGGTTCCGCACAGAGCCTTATGAAAAGTCTGACGTAATTATTACGACAAACACTACGCCACTTGTGAACGAAATGATTGCGCATCGTGTTGGTATGATTCCAATTAAGGCAAACCCGGCCGATTTTAACCCATCCCAATTTGAGTTTGTACTTGATAAGGAAAACAATACAAAGGAGCTCATGGATGTGCGTGCTTCCGATTTCAAGGTATATATGAAAAATCTGGACAATCCTCGTGAGGAGCCTGTAGAAGTGCCAAATGTAAACTTCTTTCCTCCCGATCCAATTACTGGCGAAACAATCCTGATCACTCGTCTACGGCCACAGTGGAATCCTAGTGCTCCATTTGAGCGTATTCAGCTGAAAGCACGTGCTAGTATTAGCACTGGTTCAGAAAACATTCGCTACAGCCCTGTGTCTCAGTTCAGCTATGAATATACACGTGATGATGATGAAGAGCATCTGAAGGCGGTGTTTGAAGCATGGCTAGATAGCGCAAAAAAGATCAAGGATCCTAGTACACTGTCTGAGGAGCGTCGTGGAGAGCTACAGCGCGAATTTAATACAATGGAGATTCAGCGTTGCTACAAAAAGGATGCTCGTGGCGACCCCAATGACTTTACCTTCCACGCGGAGTCTATTGGCGTTCAGCCCATTCCTGATATTGTTCGCAACGGCATCAACGCATGTATTGATATTGTATCCAAATATATTGATATTGATGGCACAATTCCTGAGAATGTGCGAATTCAGCAGGGTGATAGCCGTTACGCAAGCATTGATGTAATCTTCCAGAATGAGTCTCACACACTAGGCAATCTTCTTGAAACTGTGCTAGTGGATCGTCATATTGACGGCCCAGGCGATCCTAAAATCACATACGCCGGTTACAAGGTGCCTCACCCCCTGCGTGCGGAAATGTTTGTGCGCATTGGCATGACGGAAACGGTCACGGATCCACTAATTCAGAAAAATACGGCCGCAAGCGTAATTGCGAACGCATGTAGGTATCTCAAGGAGGAGTTCCGTGCGCTACAGAATCAATGGACTACTATCATGGGTGGGCAAAGCGAAGCAGGCCCAGCAGCGCGTGCTAGCAACGATGGCGGAGTGTATGAATTCAAGGAAGGTCATTAGACCCATTTCGTTAACGAAATGAAGTATCGGTCTAATAATCCATCTTAAATCGGGTTTTTTACATGACATATTAGGATGACAAGTGTTCATAGACAATTTGCCCAAAGAGATAATCGCCTTGAAACAGTAACGCTAACTGGTTATATCACAAACAACGGATCAATTGATTCATTAGATAATGATCCACCCCAACACCCGGCATACGCAGAGATAAATCTAACAAAGGCAAAAAACTTTATGATAGATACGCGCAACTTAACACTGCGAACAGATCCCGGTGGATCTGGCATTCAATATCTTTTAAGAATTTACATGGATTCTACAAAGCCACCACTTTATTATCAAAACTTTGAATGGACAATTTTTATTCATCTACCTCAAACAAGCCTGAATTATATTGGCATAGAAATTTTTAGAACAAAAAGTGAGGCCGAAAGTGTAGATAATAATTTCCTATTTGAACTTTCAAACCAAACACCAGATGGAAGTAGTATCTGGCCAGGTATGGCTGCTATAACAATACAGGTAGTTAACAATGAGTATATATTGAAATCTGTTTCACCTCAATTATACTATGGCTAGACATGTTCGTCGGTCTAAAAAAACCATTCCATAAAGTAAGAATGTTGTATGTGCTATTTTTTATTGTGCTTGTCGTGGCTTTATTGGCATACGTGAACAGACCCCGGCACACAGAAGGGTTCGCTACAATTGCGTTAGATGGAGAGGCAATGCCCAAGTGTTTAATCCGCGATGCAGATGCTCAGCAATTGCTGGCAATGTTTCAGGGTCTGAAAATTGTAAGCCCTGCTTCTGATGCCGCTATGGCCTACGAAGAGTTTAAACTAATTCTTCAGAAGTTGCTGTGTATTGATGCTGATATAACTGGTAGTGGTGCGGGGCCTTATAGTACTTATCAGCTACCCTTTGCCACAGCACACGATATTGAACCAGCTGCAAGTTTTGTAGGCCGCTGTGTGCGCTATGCTGTGCGGGAACGCGATATAACAATGGCAATGGAAAAGTTTGAGACTCGTGGTATTGCGCTAATTGAAAGTATGTGTGCTGATGCTGAACAACGCAAAACCGCCCACGCTAAGTTCCATAATATAGTTGTCCGTGTTACAAAAGCAATTACAGAAAAGTGTTTAACAGAAAAGGCATCCATGGATCACCCTGCGGGTCCTCGTGATCCTGGCTATTATACACCACCTAAGCTGGAAGAACATGCTGAGTACAGCATTTTTGGCGGTGAAAAACAGTATATATAAGAATTGTTTGAAATTCAAACATATCTTAGCAAAAAGAATAGTTTAGACCGATGAACATTCATGGGTCTAGCAAGAGCAGCTTCCAGGATGGATCAGGCTAATCAGCAATGCCAGACCAAGAATCTGCCACACACTCTTTGCAGGCCGCACGCCGGGCACAAGAGACACCAGCACGTTGTTCCACAAATACTTTCCAAAAAACAGCAGTATGGCCAGAACAATGAACACTGTGATCAGGCTCACCAGCGCAGCGCGAGCAGGGCTGATACCAGATCCAGTTTCATTCTGGAATGTCTCGGTCTGGGCAATCACAGGCTCTAATGCGGCATTCACGACGTTTGCTACGGCACCTCCAAACATTATATAGTGCGCTTCGGTTTTTTTTGTGTCAGTCTAGGAGCGATGCGACAGACCATCATCCTCCCCCTTTGCCACCTGAAGTTTCAGATCATGGGATTTCTTTGTGGCACGATGCGTTTCCAAATACTCAACAAGTGCCTTTGCGCGCTCTTCATCGCCCCCAAAAAATTCCTTACAGTGTTTCATCAAATAGGATGTATTCATTGATTCTGGTTTTTCGGATACTTTATGCACAACCGTGCCTTTGCTAATATTCAAAGCAGCTACACGATTAGATTCCATAATACGTAGAATCACAGATTTCAGCGCCTTACTTTGTGTCTGGCGTTGCTTTAGTTCAGAATGAAGCACAGAGGCTTCATCCTGGATTTTAATCCATTGTTTCAGCAGCGCAGGCAGCTCACCAATAGGAGGCACGGTGTCAGGGCCAAGACTTGAAGGAATGATTGACATACTTACTTAATAGTATGTGCTTTTTCTTTAGACATAGTGGAGCTATAAAATTTGAACTTAGGAAAAGCAAGCTGGCATGCGTGTCAAAATGGATTTCTTACAAATTGCGATCCAAGAAAATAATCTTTGCGAAGCCGAGCGTCTTTTGCGGTGTGGAGCTGATCCAAATTACCCCTACACTCCATTTCAATCAAACGATGTAACACATCTTATGAATGCTAACTCTTTAGAAATGGTAGAGCTGCTGCTCCGCTATAATGCGGATATACATCTTCAGGATAGTGTAGGAAACACGGCACTTGCACACGCTGTTTATAAAAGAAAGGGCAAATCTATTGTTAAGAAATTGCTAGATTGCAATGCTGATCCAAATATTGGTACAACATATAACAGCATTGTAGATCTTGTTCAAGATGACGCAGTTCGTAGACTTCTTGCGTTTCATAGACGGAAATGTATTGTCGCACTGCACTATAGCCGCAGGCGCAGGCATTATTGAAAAATTGATATGCGTTGCCCTCAATCCTCAACACCCCGCAATGGATACAGCGCAATCTGAACGATTTCTACGACAGCTGTTGCTATATAGATACCAACAGCTGCTTCAGCGTATTATAAAAGTTTACAATCCGTCTGAAACGCAAATTGCGGAAATGGAAAAGAAAATCTTACATATCAATTGGATTGATGACGCGTTTATGATCCCTGACCCTACAGAAAATACAGACGAAGACGACTGCTAACACTAGACCGACATACATAACATTGAGACCGTTGTTTTTGCCCGCAATTATTACAAAATACATGGCCGCAAGGTGTCAATGCCAATGTAACTTTTTCAGTCGTGCAAATACCACATAATGGCGAACCCTGTGTATTCTCACACTGCTTCAACCCAAGTACAACATTGCGCAGCACTATAAAGCGAGTATAGGTTTCACAGAACTCCTTATACGATGATTCCAGATCGCAAGATACATACCGTGCCTGTAAATATTTATACAATGCGCCCTGAAGTTCATCACTAGCAGGGCCACCGTCTTCCAAATCCGTAACGCTTTCCACCCGTTTTTTAGCTTCTTCTAGTTCACTTATAAGGGTATGAATCTTCGTATCGCATTCAAACAGTTTTTTCACAGTTTCCAAATACAAGTTCATGGCGCAGTGATTTGACATGGTAAGAGAGGACACTGTGCACCCCAATTCGCGTTCCACAGATTCAAGTACAACCGCGTTGGAAACAACAGGAGCAACGCAGCGTTCCATCCATCCATGCGAAGCCATGCCCGATGTCAGGGTTGATACAAACTCTGTGTGAGGTTTTACAGATCCAATATCATCAAACTGTGGGGATTCCAGAAACTGCGTTAGCCGCGTTGTATGTTCTGTGGTCAAATCGCGTAATCTACGCCGCCAAGGACGAATAAAATCACGATCATCGGGCACAGCAGTATGACCAATGTTCATATGATGTTGAAGAGCTTCCTCCACAACGGTCCTCATCCTACTAAAGTCAGAGGATTCCATTGTAGGAAATTACAGATGTATTCTTTATATATTCCATATATTAGAGATGTCAAATAATGCCCCAGTTGCCGCGGCACCACTCGCATTGAATGGAGCTGTGCCTGTGGCATTGAATGAGTTACCACCAGCTCCTTCAGCACCACCAGCTCCTTCAGCACCACCAGCTAATGCTGATATGCCAGCCCTACCACCATCCCCGAAACCTTATCTTGCCGATACCAAATATGTAAGTAGGGGTTCATATGGATGCGTTGTAGATCCCGCTTTGCCAAACAAAGTGGATGGAGAGTGGCAAACTTTCCCAGGGTATGTCAGCAAACTCTATTACAAACCAGAAGTATTAGAAAAAGCATTAACGGATTCAGAAACTATTTATGATCTGTTTGGAAAAAACAGAGGTCATAAAATGAACGCGTATACCTATAAGAATTATAAAACAAGTAACTTGCCTTTCACTGTTACCAAAAATTGTAAGTTGCCAAGCCCACTTTTAGCAAATCCACTTCATATAGCACGCATGCCCCATTTAGGTTACGATATTGCTCACATCCGATTAACATATAAGAAATATAGGTCTGTGCCTGTATTAACAATATTAGAACAAACCTTAAAAGTAATTCGTCAGTTGAATGATCTGGCTGCTGTCGGCAAAGTTCACGGTGATGTGCGTGAAACAAACGTTATGGCAAATCCAGCAAACGGCGAAATTACAATTATTGATTTTGATTTTCTTGCCACTAAGGAAGCATTTGCTAGCAAGTACAGTTTTGGATTTTATAGCAATCCACCTGAATCATTATTACTACAATATTTTAATACCTTCAAAGATGCTCCTACAAAAGAAGAATTGTTGCCAATTATGAATAGTAAGGTGGACTTTCTTACTCAAGTTAGGGAATATATGGATGGTAGTTCACATGTCTCTTATAGAGATTTATTTCATAAAATAAATGATGCTACAATTGTGGATATATTATTTGATGGGCTAATGTTTTTAAAAACAAACCTAGACCCTGAAAAAGATCGTTATGAAGAATTTATGAGGGCAGAATTGCCATATTTTGATAGTTATGGGCTTGGGTTTACACTATTAGATTTTTATATGTTTGTTTACAATATACCTGCTGCTAACCAGCTTTCATCACATAGTTTCCCTCATTTTAAAGAAAGACTAATTGGTGAGTTCACAAATGTTCAAATTGTAAAAATGTATAAAGCAATACGAACTGTTGTAGTGGGGGTGTTGATGCCAATGTGCTCACCATATCCATCTCAGAGAATTACAATTCAAAAAGCACATGAACGGATGGATGCTATACTTCGGGCATATAAGGCTGTTGGAGGCAAACGGAGTAGCATGCGCAAACGGAGTAGCATGCGCAAACGGAGTAGCATGCGCAAACGGAGTAGCATGCGCAAACAGAAACAGCAGCGCCGTAAATCACTCAAGCGCAAGTGAGCTAATATAACTAAAATATTCATCGTCAAATCCAAAATGGCAACCGTTTGGTTCACCAGTAGGCACACGACGACTACTTGAATTCCCACCATGTATAAATGATACAATTACACCTTCTGGTGGGATTTCAGCCGTTTGTTCCTCACGCCCCGCAATAAACCCTTCACCTTCCGCAATACTAACCGGTCCAGGGAATTTGCGATCAGTCCAAAACTTGCGTGTGAAGCATAGGGTGGCCTCAGATACACGCTCAGCAGGACTTAGATCAAGGGGTGGAACATTAATTGCGCTTACATAGCGACCTACATCATAAATTGGGATAGTGCTACAGTAGACACATTCACGCCGGCTTCCAAGCAGCCATGCTACGCGCGCAATCAGACTGTTTTTAGGATAATGATCGTCATCATCCATCATTACAAACACCGAGGCTTCAGTCGGTGCCGCCTCGCACGCACGATTCCGTTTTGCCCCCAAGTACAGCTGTTTAGGGTAGCTAAGGTATTTCACGCGAATCATAGGATTTTTCTCCTGGAATTTAGAGACTGCTGTATCAATCCGGCCACTATCACCATCATCCGCAATTATCCATGTAAATTTATCAGTGGGATAATCGGTTAGCAATATATTACGGGCCATATTTGTAAACCATTTAGGCCGATTCCGTGTCACAGAAATAACGGCTACATGGGGAAGATCGCTAATGGCAGGAGCGCGTGGTGGCAGTCCAACCGGTGGAGCAGTTTTCAGTTTCCCCACTACTGAGGAAACAACGGCCTTCCATGCATGTCTAAATTCCTTTACACGAGTTGTGCTAATATGACGGAGTGTGCCACTTAGCCTATGTGCGTGTTCGTCAGCCAATGTTAGCAATGAATCTACACCAGCCACTATAGCATCCTCTGACCATGTTTTATAAATAGTATCCGCTACTTTTGTGGGTTCCACAGCCGCACCAGTATAGGCAATCTTACCAATGTCCCCCAGTATTTCGCCATA
>JACCDW010174744.1_pt1 | contig 23125 bp, 25 predicted proteins | sample 7449781 | NCBI WGS metagenome assembly JACCDW01 (sample SAMN15323449, study PRJNA562643) | freshwater metagenome | isolation source: river surface water | place: USA:Blue River Watershed | collected 2017-08-18
ATGATAGAAGCGGCTGCAATTGAACCAGGGCGAGAGACTTCAGCGCCCAGGATTTCAAATCGTTCACCAGCTGAGAAAAAAGGCATCAAGAATGCAAAGACCAAGAAAGGAATTTCGATGGTGGCGCGTTTTGCGATTGTAAATACCGGCAGTTTTGCGACCCGGAGCAAGGTAAAAATCAGCGCGGCAAAGCCGATAAATGCCCAGTAATTCTCAATCGGGGTCGCGACACAGATAATAAGAAATGCCAGGAATGAAACTATCTTGAGATGCGGTGGCAAATCATGGATAGGCGAGTGACGGTGAATATAAAGGCGTTCGCCGACATCATGTCCATGGTGGTGACCGTGGGCAGCTTCACCACTTTCGCGCATCAAACCCTAGTTCTTCTTTCGCTTACCGAGGTACATAAAGAATGAGGTAGCGACAACACCAGTTGCCACAACGCCGATTACTCCCGCTACACCAACAGAGGCGCGTTCGTTATCAATTCCTTCGACGCCGTAATCAGCGAGTGCACTTCCCGCAGTTGCTGGATCCTTTGCAGTCTCAATAAATCCAATATCCCCGGCAACTTTTTCAAGGCCATCTGGATGCGATGAGGCGTAGAAAGAGACAACGCCTGCGAGAATCAAGGAGACAAAAAGACCGCCAAGGTAGAACTTCTTATTTGAAATTTTTTCCATTATCGAATCTCCAATTCTTCAGCGCGAGCGGTATATCCAAAGACAAGATCAGAACGACTTGCGAGGACAGCACTGATGGTGAGGAAGGTGATGATTGCCTCGCCTATACCAATCAGAATATGCGTGCTGATCATGGCGGTAAAAACTGTTGAAGTTTCATATGTTGCAGTTGCGCCAATTGCATACTGCATAACAAAACCTGCAGCTGCTGCTGGAACCGAGATAAGGGCGCCAACTGCCGATGCAACTGCCACCGATGCCTTCTTCTTAGGTAGGAACTTCTTTGCGAGCAGGAAGATTCCGTAACCCACCCAGACTCCAATGATGGCCATATTGAAAATACTTAATCCAAGCGCAGTCAATCCACCGTCAGCGAAGAGAAAAGCCTGAATGATGAGAACGACGGTAATAACAAGAGATGCCGCATAAGGACCAACAAGGACCGCTGCGAGAACACCGCCTAAGAGATGACCTGATGTGCCAGCGGCGACCGGAAAGTTGAGCATTTGAACTGCAAAGACAAAGACTGCGGTAAGGCCAGCAAGAGGTGCGCTCTTCTCAGAGAGCTGGCGCTTTGCGCCCTTGAGCGAGGCACCGACGCCGGCGGCGCCGATTACAGCGAATGTCGCTGAAGTTTTCAGATCAATAAAGCCGTCAGGAATATGCATTTCCGAGCCCTCCGCCTAGATGCAAATGATTTGCAAGTAGAAGGGTAGGGGAGTTTTAACCATTTGGAAACTCGAAATGCCCGACCCGCGAGCGTGGAAAGGGCTAGAGTGCCTGCAGAATCCGAGAGAGTTTCACACCGGGAGGTTCGGCCATGAGCAATAACGATGATGATCACGGCAGCGACGAGATTCTGACGGAAGAGATGCTCTGGGATCGAATCCCTGAGGTTACTGGCGAAGAGCGAGCAGAGACATACTACGAACTCAGCGCTCGCATCTTCGCCCGCGGTCAATATGACGAGGCGCTCGCTCTCGCGGAGACTGCCCGAGATATCTACTCTGAACTTGGCGCCAGCTCTCATAGCGAGGGTTTAGCACAGGCTTACTCCGCAATTGGTTACAACCTCAATCAATTAAAGCGGATGGATGAGGCAGCAACTGCGATGTCTAAAGCAGTTGAACTCTTACGTGAGAACAAATCTCCGATAGCACTTGAACTCGCCTGCACGCTAGGCGAATGGTGGTACTCATCAAAGAATTATGAAAAAGTAATTGAAACTATGTACGAGTGCGCACAAGAACATATTGTTGATGGCAACAACATTGGTGCGGCAAACGATATGCACCTCATCGGCTGTGCCCATCGCGAACTTAAGAATTATGAAGAAGCAATCATTTGCTTCCAAGAAGCTCGCGCAACCTTTAAAGCTGAGAAGGAAGTCCTCCATATCGCGCGATGTGATCAAAAGATTGCTTCTTGCTACAACGAACTTGGAGATGGTGAGAAAGCGCTGGAAGCAGCTCGGAAAGCGATGGATGTCTTTGAGACCGGCCACGATCACCGCCGCGAAACTTTCGCTCTTTACGAATTAGGGCGCGCAGAGATTTTGCTTGGAAAGCTAGAAGATGGCCTCGCAACCTTAGATAACGTTCTACAAGTTACGGCAGAAGATGATGCCAAGGACTTTGAATTCATTATCGAAATCGAGAGCCAGATGGCAATTGTCATGCGCAAACTTGGGAGAATCGAAGAAGCTGATGAAGTCGAACGCCGACTCGCTTCAGTAAAGGAAGCGCTGAACTAGTTCTTGCGTGGCAAATGTTGTAGCGCCCAGTGATACATTGCTATAGCACCCGCAGCAGAAGCATTCATTGAACGAGTAGATCCATATTGCTCGATTGCATAGAGAGCTTCGCAGGCTGCAATTCCCTCGTCAGACATTCCGGCGCCTTCTTGACCGAAGAGGAGAACACAGCTCTCTGGGAGTGCAGAGCCCTCTAAATTGCGGGAGGTCGGAACATTATCGATTCCGATGATGGGCAATGATTTCTCGCGACACCATTGTGCGAAATCTGCGACTGTAGGGTGATGAATAACGGTGAGATACCTATCTGTCACCATCGCTCCACGCTTATTCCAATCGCGCTTACCAATAATGTGAACAGCGCTGACGTTAAATGCATTAGCAGTGCGAACAACTGAACCGATATTGAGGTCGTGCTGCCAATTCTCGATGGCAATCTGCAACTTGTGGCGCTTGGTATTGAGGTCAGCCACAATTGCAGCCACGCTCCAATATCGATAGTGGTCGAGCACATTGCGACGATCACCATTCGCTAGGAGTTCTGGATCGTATTGATCTCCAGTCGGCCATGGCTCAGAGTGAGGTCCGACACCTACGACTGGAAAAAATTCTCCGGGTCCAATCTCTGCAGGTGTCTTAATTTCCATAGTCGCACTCTAAACTAAGTTACATGGAGACAGTATTTAACATCGCCCTCGGCGTTCATATCATCAGCATTCTCGGAATCCTTGGCTTACTTCTTTCGCAAGTCCAGAAGAGCCCACGTAAGTTAAGCCCTGGCGTAATTCATGCTGGCTTAAGCGCACTTGTTGCTGGAATCGTCATGGTGGGAATCTTGCCTCAGGTCGAACCAGAGGAAACTATCAATCACACAAAGATTGGCATCAAATCCTTAGTGCTCACTGCAATCCTATTCTTGGGCTACAAGAATGTGAAGAAGGAAGTGTTGAAGACTTGGGTCTGGGCAACAATGCTTGGATTAACAGTTCTCAACATCATTATCGCTGTCGGCGTCTAAACACCTTTACTGATGCGCACTCGGATTACGACAATTGCCTGCCTGCTTGCAGGTGTTTTGGCGTTTTCTCACTCAGGTGCCTATGCAGCAGATTCAGCGGCAATCACCAGAGTTTTTTCTCAGCTATCGACGACGTCTTCTTTGGCTGATCCTTCAGTAATTGTTATGGATGAGAAGACGGGTTCGGTTCTCTATGAATCTAATTCGGACTCACCACGCAAACCGGCATCAGTGATTAAGTTGATATCAGCAGCGTCGGCATATACCTATCTCTCTCCTAGTGACAGTTTTTCGACCACGTTGTATACCGGCAGTGATGCTAAATCAATGGTGATCAAGGGTTCCCTCGATCCATGGGTGAGTACTGACCATAAAGTGGCGGTGAAGATGGGGCGCACATCGCTAGAGCGAATCGAGTACAACTCTTTGAGTCTTCTGAAAGAGATGAACAACGGTTCGACCAAAGCGACCACAATTTATTACAGCGATCTCTACGCATCAGAGGTGAGCCACATCAAGAGATTCCTCAAAGATCGCAACGCTGCGACCCAATTAAAGCGAGTAAACACCAATGCTCTTGAGTCACTGATTGGAGTTGAGGTATTCACCTCATACTCTCCAACGCTGCAGAAAATTGTGGATTGGGTGCTCACATGGAGCGATAACCAATTAGCAGACCGAGTAGCGCGCTTAGCCTCTGTTGCGGCTGGTAACTCTCTCGATGATGCAGGAGTCGCTAAGACATTTAAGACTTTACTTACTAATTTAGGAATTAATACATCTAACCTGGTTGTCAAGGATGCGAGTGGGTTATCAAGAGAGAATCGCGTAACTGCGCGCCAAATCTCACAGCTTCTCTTTGCCGTTCATCATGATCCCAAGTTCGCACCGATTGTCACAGGTTTACCAGTAGGTGGAAAATCTGGAACTTTGCAGAATCGCTTTCTTGAGACTGCACCTGATGCGGTGGGACTAGTTCGGGCAAAGACTGGAACGCTTAATGGAACAACGAACCTTGCTGGCTTTGTTGAGTCCGGCGAGAATGAATACATTTTTGTGATTATCGCTGATCGACATAGACGTAGTTACACAGTAACAAAGAGGGTACGCGCGACGGTCGATAGAATTCTTGGAAAGATTGCCAAACCTTTACTTCCTGTCTTGCCGGCAGTTTCTATAGTTAGCGAATCGAGTACAGCAACTAATTAATGGCGCTCTTCGCGCTCGTGATCATCATCATCGTCATCATGATCATCATCGTCATCATGATCATCATCGTCATCATGATCATCATCGTCATCATCATCATGACCTGGCAACCAACCCCAACGATCATCGTCGTCATCGTCTTCCTGATCGCCGCGCGGAGCCGTAACCCCACCTTGAGCAGGATTTTGTAATCCATTTGCCGGAACGACAGGTGAACTGACATTGACAGTTGAATTGGAGTTCACAGGTGTTGCAGAAGATGTGGACTCTGAAGAGTTGTTGGTATCGACGACATCAGAGATTGCAGTGGCACTCACGGACGGATTCGAATCAGAGGCAGAGGCAAAGAATGTTCCCGAAACCGCTATAACCCCGGTCACAATGAGAGCGATCACAGGAAGCTTCTTATCAACCTTCGATACCTGTGCTGAAGGTGCATCGCTATCAACAAGTTGAAACCAGGCAGGCTTGCCAGCTGATTGCTCGGAAGCCTTCTTATCTTCTCTCATTGCTTGCACCTCTCGATTGGGTCTTTCTATGGGTAAAAGTAGGGCCCGACTCTGAGAAAGCGCTGAGAACTTCGATTATTTAGTCTGCCAATCGCGTAATAGGCTACGCGTGTGACGACCATTCGCGCTTATATCGACTTGATGAAGCTCCGTGTGGTTGAGCTATTGATCATCACAACCGTTCCAGCAGTAGTTCTAGCAGAGCGCGGATTCCCTTCACTGAGCCTGCTGGCGTGGACTCTCATTGGTGGAACCTTGGCAGCTGGATCGGCAAATGCTTTCAATATGGTGATCGAGTCCGAGCGCGATAAGTTGATGAAGCGAACAGCACAACGCCCACTTGTCACCGGCGCAGTCACACGCACGCAGGCAACAATCTTTGCATTGCTTATTGGCGCGCTCTCCCTCTTGATTTTCTGGATCTTTACAACACCGCTTGCAACTTTACTAACGGCGATTGCAATCGCGTATTACGTAATCATCTACACAATTGCGCTTAAGCCAAACACTTCGCAGAACATTGTCTGGGGTGGTGCAGCAGGGTGCATGCCGGTTCTTATTGGATGGGCAGCGGTTACGAATTCACTTTCCTTGGTTCCGTTGGCATTCTTCATGGTGATTTTTTTCTGGACGCCACCACATTTCTGGGCTTTGGCAATTAAATATAAAGATGATTATTCGGCTGCTGGAATTCCAATGTTGCCATCTGTCGCATCGCGCGCAAATGTCATCGGACAGATGTGGTTCCACACGATTGCAATGGTCCTCTGCTCAACTGCCTTGATCCAATTGGCAGAGCTTCCGGTCTGGACGTTGATGGCAACTGTTGCATTAGGTGCAGTCTTTACCTTCCAACTCTTCGCACTAAAAGAGAATTCAGATAATTACAACAAAGTTGCCGGTGGAATCTTCCACTGGTCAATTACTTACTTGACGCTTTTGTCGGTGCTGCTTGTTATTGCTCAGCTCTTAAGTGCCTGATCAATATCCTTGATCAAGTCGTTGATGTGCTCGAGGCCCACTGAGAGGCGGAGTACTGAAGGCGTAATCCCCATCTCTGCTTGAACCTCAGGTGACAAGCGACGATGAGTTGTCGATGAAGGATGAGTGATCAAAGTCTTGCTATCGCCCAAATTATTCGAGATATCAATAATTCGAAGTGAATCCATAAATTTAAAGGCATCTTTCTGAGAACCATTAAATTCAATGCCAATTGTTGTTCCACCACCGGTCATCTGTTTCTTAATCACTGCTGCATCTGGGTGAGAAGCAAGTCCCGGATATCTCACGCTCTTGATTGCTGGGTGTGCTTCGAGGAACTCAGCAATCTGCTGCGCATTTGAATTCATCCGCTCGATGCGCATCTCCATTGTTTCGAGAGATTTTAAAAGCACCCAGGCATTAAAGGCGCTGAGCGATGGTCCGGTATGACGAGTAAAGGGGAGCAACTTCTCTTGGATGTAAGAGAACGAACCGAGCAATGCGCCAGCAAGAACTCGACCTTGACCATCAATATGTTTTGTCGCTGAGTACATGACGACATCTGCGCCGAGTTCGAGCGGGCGCTGGAACATCGGCGTAGCCATCACGTTATCTACAATCACAGTTGCACCAACTTGATGTGCGAGTTCACTCACCGCGCGGATATCGGTAATCTCCATCAAAGGATTACTTGGTGATTCGATAAAGACAACCTTTGTTGGCTTTGTGAGCGCCTTCTCCCAGGCTGAGATGTCATTGGCTTGCACCAACTCATATGTAACGCCCCACTTAGGCAGGATCTCAGTAATGATCACATGGCAAGAGCTAAACATTGCAGCCGATGCAACGATGTGATCGCCCGCTTCGACGATGCACGCCATCGAAGCAAAGACTGCTGCCATACCCGATCCAAATGCGTGGCAATACTCGGCACCTTCCAGCGCAGCCAATCTCTTCTCAAACATGGCAACGGTGGGATTATGAAAACGGCTATAGAGATAGTGATCGGTCTCGTCGGTAAATGCATCAAAGGCTTCTTGCGCTGATGAATATGTAAATCCACTATTGAGAAAGAGCGCTTCCGAAGTTTCGCCAAAACCTGTGCGGGTTAACCCTGCGCGCACTGCATCGGTCTGGCTCTCAACATCCCAATCTGGAGCGGGACGATTATTGCGAGGCTGATATCCCCATGCATCTTTACTCATGTCACAATCTTAGAGGACGATTCGACGCTCTCTCAGAGTTCACTCAGATTGAAGAGATATAGTCAGCGCCATGAGCACACTTGCAATTGAAGTTGAAGGCCTTACCAAGCGGTACGACAATCTCACCGCGGTAAATGGCGCCTCTTTCTCTGTCCCGCGCGGCACGATCTGCGGATTTGTTGGCCCTAACGGAGCTGGCAAAACAACAACAATTCGAATGCTCCTTGGTTTGATTGCACCATCTGCCGGAACCGGCACCGTGCTCGGCCATCCCATCACCGAGCCAGAGAAGTATTTAGCATCTGTAGGCGCGATGATTGAAGGACCTGCCTTCTATCCTGCGCTCACTGGAATTGAAAATCTAAGAGTTCTGGCAACAATGGGTGGAATTCCGATTGACCGCGTCGAAAGCTTGATTGATCTCGTCGGCCTGACAGGTCGCGGTGGCGATAAATACAAGACTTATTCACTTGGAATGAAGCAGCGTCTAGGAATCGCAGCAGCATTACTTCCAAACCCTGCGCTCTTAATTTTGGATGAGCCAACAAATGGTCTCGATCCCGAAGGAATTCAAGAAGTCCGCGATCTGCTCAAGAAGCTTGCAAGTGAAGGCACAACTGTTTTTGTCTCCTCGCACTTACTCTCTGAAATTGAAATCATCTCCGAGTACATCGTGATGTTGCGAAAGGGAGAAGTTGTCTTTGCTGGCTCTATTGAAGACTTACTCTTTAATCAAAAGCCTCTCATCATCGTGAGCACATTAGATTCCAATGATCTAGAACGAGTCGCAGAGATTGCTCGCAGTGAAGGCCACCATGTGACGATTCGCAGTAATCAGGCACATATTGAAGGGCCACACGAGTGGGCTCCTATCCTCAATAAGAAAGCTTTTGAAGCAGGCATCACTCTTGCTCAACTCACACCTACATTGCCTAATCTCGAAGAGACATTCTTTGAGATGACAGGAGGCCGCTAATGTTTAAAGTTTTCTTCGCCGAATGGCGCAAACTCCGCCGCCCGACCTTATTTCTTGGCACCTTCGCAGCAGCGCTCTTCTTCAATGGATTGATCACCTCATTCATCTACCTAATGATCGACTCCCCTCAGGGCAATGGCGATCGTGGCCGAACTATCACCCGTGAGGTGCTCGGGCTGGCAAGCGGCTCAGTCAATGGCTTTGCATCCATTGGTGGGTTACTTGGCATCATCGCACTCTGCGTCTTTGCCGCCCAGAGCGCACAGGAATACACCTACGGCACTCTTCGCAATCTTCTAGTCCGACAGCCTCGTCGCCTTACCTTGTTATTCGGTAAGTACGCAGCGATGAAGAGCTTCGCTCTTTTACTGACAGTGGTAAATGCAATTGTCAGTATTGCAATCTCGGTCTATCTCTCGGATCGCGCCAAGGTTTCAACCGATCTCTGGTTCACATCTGATGGCTGGACCTACATCGGACAGACTCTGGTTAATGTCTATATCTCAATTGTTTTCTATGCGATTATCGGAATCACGCTCGGCATTCTGCTTCGTTCACCGATTTCGGCAATTTCGATTGCACTCGTCTGGATTCTGATCATTGAAAATCTCATCGGCGCAGTGAAGCCTGTGACCTTGGATTGGATGCCAGGCAATCAATTTGCAACGATTGCGCAAGGTGGAACACCAGATATTTCATATTCGCATGCGTTAACTCTTGGAACTTCCTATGTATTGCTTGCGTTTTTAGTCTCATCATTCTTATTTGCAAAGAGAGATGTGGCTAACTAACTCCATCGGGCGCGTTACCCTGCAGAAGTACTAGTTCTCATTTATTCTTCAAGTATGCGCCGCAAGTCAGTGATAGCTCTCGCCCTTATGGGTGCGCTCACCCTTGCCACCACGCCGGCTATAGCTAAACCCAAGCCAACTCTTGCTGAAATCGAGGCAGCCAAGGTGGCAGAGGCGGCGAAGAAGAAGGCGGCAGATGCTGCGGCAAAGAGATTAGCGGCAGCAAATCTCACCCTACGCCAATTGACTGTGAAAGCTAATGCAGCTCGCGCGCTCTATCTCAAGGCACAACAAGAATTAAATGTGGCAACTGCCGCGGCAAATGCTGCAGCAAAATTTGCTGCTGAAACTGCTGCCGAAGTTGCTGAAGCACATCGATCCATCGGCAAGATGGCAGCAAATGCATACATCATGGGTGGCAGCCTTAGCGATATCCAGCCGCTGCTCAGCGCCAATGGCCCACAAGAGATTATGGATCAACTATCAACTCTCAATACTTTGGGAGATCGTAATTCAACTGCGCTCGATAGATTTAAAGCGGCAGAGATTGTTGCTCGAGCAGCAAAGAAGAAAGCAGATGAAGCGCGTGCAATTCAAGCAGTCGCAACCGCAAAGGTAGCTGAAGCAAAGAAGATTGCTGATGATGCGCAAGCCCTTCAGCAGAAGGAAGTAAATAAACTTCGCGCTGTTCAGGATAAGTTGATTGCAGAACTTGCTAAGGCAAAGAATGTTCGCATCACTCTTGAACAACAACGTCAGCTTGCTTTGCTGGAAGAGAGTCAGGCAAACACTGCTACCACAACTATCAATCAAGCAAAGGTCTGGCCTGATCGCGGATTTAAGGGACGTTCAACCATTCGCACAACTGTCGCGCAGCGATTGGCAGCTGTTGCCTTTGCCAAGAAGCAGGTACAGGCGCGCAAGCCATATGTGTGGGGCACACAAGGACCTAATACCTTTGATTGTTCCGGTTTAGTGTATGCCGCCTATAAGTCTGCCGGACTTGGTTGGCCAAATTGGGATCGCCTCAACTCAGCGTTATACGCTGGTTATACCTACCACGTTCCACTTACCCAATTGCAGCCTGGTGACCTTCTCTTCTATTCATATAAAGGTTCAATTTCTACAATTCACCACATCACGATTTATGCGGGAGAAGGCATGATGTGGGAGGCAAATTCAAAGGGTAAGGGTCTGCTTTATTCAAGCATTTACTCGGTTAAAGGTTTGATGCCATTCGGCGGTCGAGTGTAAATAAATGGTTGATGCATCTGTTGCTATTCGCAATGCAGTCAAACCATTTCTTGCCCAATTAGAGGCGGGTGATAATTTTCTTGTTGCTGTCTCTGGTGGCGCCGATTCGTTAGCTTTAGCAGCAGCGCTGCTGCTTGAAGCTAAACCATTGGCGCTCAATGCGATTGCAATTACCGTAGATCATCAACTACAAGAGAATTCAGATATTCAGGCGCTGAAAGTTTCTGAGCAATTAAAGGAGATTGGGTATGGCCAAGTTCTTATTAAGAAAGTTGTGGTCGTTGCTACCGACGGCATCGAAGCTGGCGCTCGTAAGGTACGTTATGAAGCTATTGCGCGAAGTGTGGAAGAATCGAAAGCGACCAAAGTCTTCCTAGGTCATACTCACGGCGATCAAGCTGAAACAGTCTTGCTAGGTCTGGCACGTGGTTCAGGTGCGCGATCTTTATCGGGAATGGCAATTGAAAGCGGAATTTATTGTCGCCCACTCCTCTCACTTACTCGAGAAGTTACCGAACAGGCATGTAAAGAATTTGGTCTTGAGCCTTGGAGCGATCCACATAATTTCGACAATGATTTCACTCGGGTACGTATCCGCCGAGAAATCATTCCGTATTTAGAGGAGAAGTTAGATCCCGGTATTTCACGAGCACTGGTGCGAAGCGCATCCCTCTTGCGCGATGATGCCGATGCTCTCGATCAATGGGCTGAGCGCGAAGGGTCAGATTTAGATTGCCAACGACTTGCTGCGCTGCCAAGAGCGGTACGGACTCGCATCATTCGCAAGGCAGCTCTCGCCGCCGGGGCGACTCCAGGGGAGCTCACCTATGAGCAAATTTCCACGATTGATGCCCTGATTTCCGCGTGGAAGGGGCAGGGGGCGGTCAGCCTCGCCGGCGGTGTGAAGGTTGAGCGTATTTCGGGCAGACTGTCCCTCTCACGGTAGGGGAAAGCGTCCTACCACCTCGACTTACTTAGGAGCGACCCGGTGGATCTTGCAGCAGTTGGAACCGATGTAGAGCGCGTTATCGCAACAGAAGAACAACTCAAGGCGCGCGTAGCAGAGCTTGCAGCTCAAGTTGATGCAGATTACAAAGGTAAGGATGTACTGCTGGTAGGCGTTCTTAAGGGCGCTGTGATGGCGATGGCTGATCTGACTCGTGCAATGCAGACTCATATGCAGATGGATTGGATGGCTGTCTCTTCCTACGGTTCTGGAACAAAGTCATCTGGAGTTGTTCGCATTCTCAAAGATCTTGATACCGATGTCACCGGACGCAATGTTTTGATTGTTGAAGATATCGTCGATACCGGACTCACCCTTTCATGGCTTAAGGCAAATCTTGAATCTCGCGGCGCAGCTGATGTTCAGATTCTTACCATCCTCCGCAAGCCAGAGGCAGCCAAAGTTGAAGTTGATGTGAAATATGTAGGCTTCGATATCCCTAAAGATTTTGTTGTTGGATACGGATTAGATTTCGATGAGAAATATCGCAATCTCTCATTTATCGGTGTGCTCGCAAAGCACATGTACGAATAAGGCTAATTGATGAGCAACGATAAAAAGATGAAGAATCCACTTAAGAAAATTGCACCACAAAAAAGCGCAAAACCTGCGGGCAAGCAAGAGCCAAAGACTCGTGCACAGAAGATATTTCGTGGACCGCTTTTTTGGATTGTGATTGCAATTTTCGCCGTAACAATCTTTGGCCAGATTTCGAGCGCATCTAATCGATACACGCTCATCACAACTTCTCAGGCGCTCGATGTAATCGCGCAATCAGAGGTCCAATCTGCAACTCTGATTGATAAGAGCCAGAAGATTAAGTTGATTCTCAAAGACGGTAAGACCATCAAGGGATCTTCTAAAGTTGAGGCTTCTTATGTAATTCGCCAAGAGCCAACAATCGTTGATGCGCTGACGGCAAACCCACCAGTTAAGGGCTGGGATGTAGAGGTTCCAACGCAATCAATCTTCATGTCGATCCTCTTCTCCTTCGGTCCAATCTTGATTATTGGCCTCCTGCTCTTCTTAATGTTGAGTGGGGCACAGGGCGGAAACCGAGTATTTAGCTTCGGAAAATCACGGGCAAAGCTACAAAATCCAGATGTTCCACAGAACACTTTTGCTGATGTTGCTGGTGCCGATGAAGCGATCGGAGAGCTAGAAGAGATCAAAGACTTCCTCTCTGATCCCAGCAAGTATCAACTCCTCGGTGCAAAGATTCCCAAGGGCGTGCTGCTCTTCGGCCCTCCGGGAACTGGAAAGACTCTCCTTGCCCGCGCAGTTGCAGGTGAAGCGAAAGTTCCTTTCTATTCAATCTCTGGTTCTGACTTTGTTGAAATGTTTGTCGGCGTTGGTGCAGCGCGCGTGCGCGATCTCTTTGCCCAAGCAAAGGCAAACGCTCCTGCAATTATCTTTGTAGATGAAATTGATGCTGTTGGTCGTCAACGTGGAACCGGTATGGGTGGTGGCCACGACGAGCGCGAACAAACACTCAATCAACTACTTGTTGAGATGGATGGTTTTGAAGCCAATGGTCAGGTCATTCTGATTGCTGCGACAAACCGACCAGATGTATTGGATCCAGCACTTCTTCGTCCAGGTCGATTTGATCGGCAGATCCCAGTTGATCGTCCAGACCTTAAAGGTCGCGGAGATATTCTCAAGGTCCATGCGAAGAACAAACCAATTTCAGATGATGTAGATCTCGTTGCATATGCACGACGCACACCAGGATTTACTGGTGCAGACCTTGCAAATGTTCTGAATGAAGCTGCATTACTGACCGCTCGCGAAGGCAAGAAAGCAATCAATAATCGCGAACTCGATGAAGCTATCGATCGCGTAATGGCAGGTCCACAGCGCAAGACACGTTTAATGTCAGAAGAAGAACGTCGCGTCACTGCCTATCACGAAGCCGGACATGCACTTGTGGCTCGCGCACTTCCTCATACAGATCCAGTGCATAAGGTAACAATCATGCCTCGAGGTCGCGCGCTTGGGTACACAATGGTCTTGCCTGATGAAGATAAGTACTCAACTACGCGTAATCAATTACTCGATCAGTTGGCGTACTCACTTGGTGGACGAGCAGCAGAAGAGTTGATTTTCCACGACCCATCAACCGGCGCTTCAAATGACATTGAGAAGGCGACCGCCCTTGCTCGCGCTATGGTCACTCAATATGGAATGACCGAGGCGATTGGAGCAATCAAGCTCGGCGCTGACTCATCCCAACCATTTATTGGGCGTGAATACGGCCATCAGCGGGACTACTCAGAGTCAGTAGCCGCCACTATCGATGCTGAGATTCGCAAGATGATTGAGAATGCCCATCAAGAGGCCTTCGATATCTTGGTTGCTAACCGCGAAACCCTTGATGCCATGGTTCTCGTCCTCCTGGAAAAAGAGACCATTAACAAGGAAGAAATTGCTGAAATCTTTAGCAACGTCATTATGTGGCCGGAGCGTCCAAAGTGGACCGGTTCGCTCACAAGAATTCCTTCTGACATTCCACCAGTTGCCCTTACTGAGAAGGTAGCTCCAACTGAAGAGGAAGAAAGCGCGAAACCAAAACGTGCGCGTCGGGTGAAGAAGGCTACTGAGTAATGAGCGATATCAGTTCCATCTCCATGAATCCTGATGATGGCCGCGCTCAAGCGCCATTTGATCAGGAACGTGCAGAGCGAGCTGTTCGCGAACTACTTCTAGCAATCGGTGAAAATCCTGAACGCGAAGGTTTGGTAGATACACCTGCGCGCGTTGCGCGAGCTTTCAGAGAGAACTTTGAAGGGCTCTACAAGCGTCCAGAGGATGTACTTACAACCACTTTTGATATCGGTCACGAAGAGTTGGTAATCATTCGCGATATTGAAGTCTTTTCACATTGCGAACATCACCTGACACCATTTCATGGCGTTGCCCACGTTGGCTACATTCCAAGTGGAAAAATCACCGGTCTATCAAAGGTGGCCCGCTTAGTTGATCTCTATGCACGACGTCCACAAGTTCAAGAGCGCCTCACAACTCAAATTGCAGATGCAATGGTCGAGATTCTTAAGCCGATGGGCGTCATTGTCATTATTGATTGCGAACATCTCTGCATGTCAATGCGTGGCGTGCGCAAATCACAGGCCCGCACAACTACCTCTGCAGTTCGCGGAGTCCTGCGCGATCCAGCCACCCGCGCTGAAGCAATCAGCCTGATTACAAATCGGTAGCCTCTATGTTGGTTATGGGAATACTCAACGTCACGCCAGATTCCTTTGCCGATGGCGGAAAGCATTTCACCTTTGAGCATGCCGTCCAACGGGGATTAGAGATGATTGAAGAAGGCGTAGATATCATCGATATTGGTGGTGAATCGACCCGTCCCGGTGCTGATCGGGTTAGCGCTGAGGAAGAAGAGCGTCGCGTAATACCAGTTATCAAGGCACTCGTGGGTAAAGGCGCTGATATCAGCATCGACACCATGCGCGCTTCTACTGCTCGACGAGCCGTAGAAGCTGGCGCGGTCATTGTTAATGACGTTAGCGGTGGTGCTGCCGACCCAGAGATGTTTGCGACCGTTGCCGAACTTGGATGCAAATACACCTTGATGCATTGGCGCGGTCACTCAAAAGAGATGAACTCACTTGCTCAATACGGTGACGTAGTGAAGGAAGTCATCCAAGAAGTCACTTTGCAACTCGATAAGGCTTTAGCTGCCGGCATCAAGCGCGAGAACATTGTCCTAGATCCAGGTCTCGGTTTTGCTAAAGATGCTGAACATAACTGGGAGATTCTTAATCGCCTAGAAGAGTTCACCGCGCTTGGTTATCCAGTTCTGATTGGTCATTCGCGTAAGCGATTTATAGGCGGCGATACTCCAGATGAGCGTGAAGCAGGGACGTTGAAGATCTCCGAATCTCTTGTAGGTAAAGGAATCTGGGCGGTACGCGTTCATAGCGTCGCTCCTCACGTAGAGTTGGTGAAGTGATGAACGACAAGATCTCGATTAAAGGCATCAAGGGTTACGGCTATCATGGCGTCTTTGATTTCGAAAAGCGCGAAGGTCAAGATTTTTATGTAGACCTCGACATTGAGGCAGATCTCACTTCGGCATCTCTCAGCGACAATTTGGCTGATTCGATTGATTACAGTCTCCTGACTGCGATTGCCAAGGAAGCAATTGAAAAATTGCAATTTGATTTAATCGAACGACTTGCCGGATTTATCGCAGATACGATTAAAGATAACTTTCCAGCTATTCAAAAGATCGCCGTGACAGTGCATAAACCATCTGCTCCGGTACAAGAGAGCGTGACCGATATCGCAGTAACGATCGTCCGATGAAGCGATGCGTAATCGGCGAAAGGAGCTAACCCGATGAAGGCGGTCATTGCACTAGGTGCCAATATCGGAAATCCCAAAGAACAGTTGGATATCGCAATCGCGCTCTTGCGCGAATCCCTTGAAGTCGCTGCTATATCTTCATATTTCACGACCGCACCAGTGGGTGGCCCTGAACAACCGGATTACCTCAACGCAGTATGTATTGCTGAATCTGAGTTGCCTGCAGCCGAACTATTGGCGCTACTCCATGGAATTGAGAAAACTTTAGGCCGAGAACGGATTGAACATTGGGGTCCTCGCACAATTGATCTTGATCTCATTCAATATGGCTCGATATTGAGCTATGCCGAAGAATTGATGCTGCCTCACCCACGTGCTCACGAGCGCCGTTTCGTTTTAGAGCCATGGGCAGAGATAGAGCCAGAAGCGCTCCTGCTCACACATGGGAAAATCTCTGAACTTTTGGCGCAACTGCCGTAAACCTTTAGACTGAACGCACTGTCTGCCCGGTACCTGAAAGGACTGGAGCCATGAAGGTAGTAACCACTGCACAAGACCTTCCTTCTGCCTGCGCTTTTGTCCCAACCATGGGAGCGCTCCATGCAGGTCATGGCTCACTCTTTGCGCTAGCCGCACAATACTCAGATCAAGTGGTGGCGAGTATCTATGTAAATCCGCTCCAATTTGAAAATAAGGAAGATCTAGAAAAATATCCACGTACGCCGGATCGCGATATTGAATTAGCGGAGCATTTTGGAGTCACACATCTTTGGCTCCCCACCTATGAAGAAATTTACCCTGAAGGTTTTACCCAACATTTAGCAGGGCCTATCTCGAAATTATATGAAGGCGCATCACGAGCAGGTCATTTTGACGGAGTGGTCACAGTAGTTCGCAGACTCTTCGATCTCGTAAAACCAAAGGTTGCAATCTTTGGTGAGAAGGATTTTCAGCAGTTGACACTCATCCGAGAAATTGCAGATGAGGTCGAAATTATTGCAGCGCCAATTATTCGAGAGAGTGATGGATTAGCGATGTCATCACGAAATGTCCGTCTCGATGATGCGGGTCGAATTGCCGCAAGCGTTATTTCAAGGGCTTTACGTGATTCTCATTCAGAGGAAGAGCTCCGTGCAATCTTAGCTAGCGAACCACTCTTTACTTTGGACTATGCCGATTACATAGATGAGCAGACCTTTCTGCCGCCGACAGAATCAACTCAATCCACGCGTGCAATTGTTGCTGGTTGGGTAAATGGCATCCGTTTGCTCGACAATATGCCAGTGAAGAGCGAGCAGCGATAATGAAGTTATTAGCCCCAGCCCCAGGGTGGACCGCAACTGCCGATGTCATCGTCGTCGGATCAGGAATTGCAGGACTGACAACGGCTCTGCAATGTCGCACATATGGACTCTCGGTTCTCCTTGTTACCAAAGCTCGCGTTGATGAGGGTTCTACAAAATGGGCTCAAGGCGGCATTGCGGCGGCGCTAGGTGAAGGTGACTCTCCAGAGGAGCATTTAACAGATACTTTAGAAGCTGGCGCAGGTCTCTGCGATGTTTCTGCAGTTCGCGTGTTAGTCACGGAAGGGCCAGAAGCAGTTCGTAAATTAATCGAACGCGGTGCGAAGTTTGATACCGAAGATTCTGGTGAGATTTCTCTAACGCGTGAAGGTGGCCATCACCGCAATCGAATTATTCATGCAGGTGGCGATGCAACAGGTGCTGAAGTTTCACGAGCTCTGCTAGCCGCGGTACATAACGATCCTGAAATTGAAGTTGTCGAGCATGCACTAGTACTTGATGCGCTGAAGGATGCAGATGGAGAAGTGTGTGGCGTAACGCTGCACGTTATTGGTGCCGGAAGTCGTGACGGAGTTGGCCGTGCACTTGCAAAAGCTGTTGTACTTGCAACAGGTGGACTCGGTCAAGTATTTGCGCAGACAACCAACCCATCGGTTTCTACTGGTGATGGAGTTGCTCTCGCACTACGGGCCGGAGCAAAAGTTGCCGATGTTGAATTTATTCAATTCCATCCCACCGTTCTCTGGCTCGGCGATAATTCACAAGGACAACAGCCACTCATCAGCGAAGCGGTTCGCGGTGAAGGTGCATATCTCTTGGATGACAAGGGCAATAGATTTATGCAAGGAATTCATCCTTTGGCAGAGCTTGCGCCGCGCGATGTCGTGGCAATCGCAAGTATGCGAGTCATGAACGAAACCGGCGCTCATCATGTATGGCTAGATGTACGTCATATTGAAGGTTTTGAAAAACGCTTCCCAACCATCCATGCCTCCTGCCTCTCCCATGGCATTGACCCCATGAAGGAATTGATTCCTGTTGCTCCGGCTTCGCATTACGCATCAGGGGGTGTGCGGGTAGATCTCAACGGGCGCACCAGCGTCCCAGGTCTCTACGCATGCGGAGAAACAGCATGTTCTGGTGTTCACGGAGCCAACCGCTTAGCCTCCAATTCACTTCTGGAAGGGTTGGTATTTAGCGCCCGAATTGCTGCAGATATTGCGGCGCACACCCCAGAGCCAGGAGCGCCCATCGAGAACTCATCACGCGAAATTCTGCTTGATCCGAAGGTTCGAATTGATTTACAGCAATCAATGAGCCGTGGAGCTGGCGTTCTTCGTTCCTCAGATTCGTTATTGAAGACAAGTGCGGACCTGACACGTATAGAGGATCGACGTAGCACCGAACCATGTGTTGAAGCATGGGAGGCAACAAATCTCTTCCAACTTGCTCAGGCAATTCTGAAAGCGGCACTTATTCGTCAAGAAACACGTGGCTCACATTGGCGGGAAGACTTTCCTGAGAGTAGCGACAGATGGCGAACTCGCATTGTGCAGCAATTAGACCAGAGTGGATCTTGGAGTACCGGATATCAGGAGGTCGGTGACAAGTGATCGATAGAGAATTAATTGAGCGAGCCATTGCTGAAGATTTGCAAGGTGGAGAAGATGTCACATCAACATCAACAATTTCTAAAGATGCCACGAGCACCGCAGATTTTGTCGCGCGAAAATCCGGAGTTCTGGCAGGTATCGAAATGGTCAAAGCAACGCTGGAAGAAGTTGGACTCTCCGATATCGACATCGTGATGCAAGATGGTGATGCGATTGCCCCTGATGATGTTCTTCTCACGGTCACAGGTAATACGCGTGCAATTCTGTTGGCTGAACGTACCGCGCTCAATTTTGTTAGCCATCTCAGCGGAATAGCAACTGAAACTTCAAAGTGGGTTAAAGCGGTTTCAGGTACTCACTGCTTAGTTCGTGATACTCGAAAGACAACCCCGGGATATCGCCAATTAGAGAAGTACGCAGTGCGTATGGGTGGCGGAACTAACCATCGAATGTCTCTCTCTGATGCTGCGTTGATTAAAGATAACCACATCGCAGCGGCTGGAGGAGTCTCGCAGGCCTTCTCAGCAGTGCGTAGCACTTATCCGAGCGCTCCGATTGAAATTGAGGTCGATACTCTCGATCAGCTGCGCGAAGTATTACCGCTTCAACCAGATCTCGTTCTCTTGGACAACATGTCGCCGGCGCTATGTGCCGAGGCTGTAGCAATTGTCGCTGGAAAGACCAAGCTGGAGGCTTCTGGCGGAATTTCTCTTGAGAATGCCAAGGCGTATGCAGATTCAGGTGTGGATTACATAGCTATTGGTGCACTTACTCATAGCGCTCCAGTTTTAGATATTGGCCTAGATTTGAGAGCGGAGTAGCGATGCTATTAACAGTCGATGTTGGAAATACAAATACAGTTCTAGGAATTTTTGAGGGCGAGCAACTTGTTAAGTCTTGGCGCGTAAAGACTGACCCTCGTACTACTGCCGATGAACTCTGGCTTCAATTCAACGCTTTAGTTACTGGGTATCAATTAACAGGACTTTCAATCTGCTCAACAGTTCCAGCCACGTTGCGCGAACTTCGCACGATGATAAATACTTATTACTCGGAGCTACCAACAACGATTGTTGAACCAGGGACAAAGACGGGCGTGCAACTTCTCGTTGATAATCCAAAGGAAATTGGCGCTGACCGAATCGTCAACACCTTGGCAGCACACACCTTGTATGGTGGTCCAGCGATCGTGGTCGATTTTGGAACATCGACAAATCTCGACGTTGTCTCTCCTAAAGGAGAATTTCTAGGTGGCTCTCTCGCTCCAGGTATTGAAATCTCTGTGGATGCTCTCGCTTCGCGCGCCGCACAACTTCGTAAAGTTGAATTAATCCGACCAAAGAGCGTCATCGGCAAGAACACAGTAGAGGCACTTCAATCTGGCACCATCTTTGGATTTGCCGGTCAGGTAGATGGACTTGTCGATCGCATCACCGAAGAACTCGCTCGTGATTATGAAGAGCCGCCTACCGTTATTGCCACCGGTGGTCTGGCTCCTCTGATTATCGGAGTAGCTGAGACAATCGATGAATATGAGCCTGATTTAACTCTTATCGGCCTGCGATTGATTCATGAGAAGAATCGCTAAAGGTAGACTCCACCCACTATGACGACTGAAAATACCGCTGGAATTGAAGATGATCTACCCGAGCAGCTCCGCATTCGACGCGAGAAGCGCGCTGGTCTGATCGAACGTGGCATTGAGCCTTACCCAGTGGCAGTCGAGCGCACCAAGTCCCTCAAGAGCATCCGCGAGAAGTACACCGGCCTTGAGATTGATGTTGCCACAGGCGATATCGAATCACTCACCGGCCGCATTATTTTTAAGCGCGATACCGGCAAGCTCTGCTTCGCAACTTTACGTGAGGGTGATGGAACAGAACTTCAAGCGATGTTGTCACTAGACAAAGTTGGCCAAGAAGCACTTGATGCATGGAAGAGCGATATCGATCTCGGTGACATCGTTAGCGTCACTGGTGAAATCATCACCTCAAAGCGCGGCGAGCTTTCAATCTTGGCAAACTCCTGGAAGTTGGCATCAAAGTCTCTTCGCCCACTGCCTAATGACCACAAGCCGATGTCGGAAGAGACGCGCGTCCGTATGCGTTATGTAGATTTGATTGTTCGACCAGAAGCGCGAGCGGCAGCACGTATGCGCCCACAGGTGATGCGTTCATTGCGAGAAACTTTCAATGGTTTTGAATTCATTGAAGTGGAAACTCCAATGCTTCAGGTAATGCACGGTGGAGCGGCTGCTCGTCCCTTTAAAACTTTCTCTAATGCATACGATATGGATCTCTTCATGCGTATTGCACCTGAACTCTTCCTCAAGCGTTGTGTCGTGGGTGGCATTGAGCGCGTCTTTGAAATCAACCGTAACTTCCGTAATGAGGGTGCAGATTCATCGCATTCACCAGAGTTTGCGATGGTCGAGTCATATATGGCTTATGGAGACTGGCGTTCAATTGCAGATGTCACTCGCACGTTGATTCAAAATGCTGCGATGGCAGTTGCTGGCTCTCATGTGGTGACCCATCACAACGGTCGTCAGGCAGACCTCGGTGGTACCTGGAAGGAAATCTCCTTATATGACGCTATCTCTGAGGGAGTCGGCGAGACCGTTACCGCATTAACGCCGTATGCAGATTTAAAGAAGTATGCAGAGAAACTCGGCATGAAAATCGATCCTAAGTGGGTCACCGGCAAGTTAGCTGAAGAAATCTTTGAGCATGTTGCACAAGATAAATTGATTGAACCAACTTTTGTTATGGGATATCCCGTTGATACTTCTCCACTTGTTCGCGCACACCGCGAAATCCCAGGAGTTGTAGAAAAATGGGATCTCTACGTTGACGGATTTGAACTCGCAACCGGTTATTCAGAACTCATCGACCCGGTAATCCAACGCGATCGTTTAGTTGAGCAAGCACAACTTGGCGCCAAGGGTGACCTCGAAGCAATGCAGGTAGATGAAGATTTCTTGCGCGCAATGGAATTCGGAATGCCGCCTATGGGTGGAATGGGAATGGGTGTAGATCGTTTACTCATGGCACTCACTGGCCTTGGAATTCGCGAAACAATCTTGTTCCCATTGGTCAAGCCAGAGGTCGAATAAGAAGATGATCTCCGTCCGTCCGGCACGTACCAGCGATGTCAAAGCTATCCGCGAGCTCGTGGATTCTTACGCTGCTCCTGGACAGATGCTCTCTAAGGAAACTGTCACTCTCTATGAATCAGTGCAAGAATTTCTAATTGCAGAAAAAGATGGCAAAGTTGTTGGGTGCGGTGCGCTCCACGTTCTTTGGGAAGATCTCGCCGAAGTTCGTACTGTCGCTGTCTCGCAAGAGTTTCATAAGCAAGGTATAGGTCACCTCATTCTCAACGAGATTATTAAGCGCGCTCGTGAAATCGGTGTTAAGCGAATTTTCTGTCTGACTTTCCAAACAGAATTTTTCGGCAGCATTGGATTTAAGGAGATTCACGGCACCCCGGTCGAGCCAGATGTCTATGCCCAGCTCCTGCGCTCATATGACGCCGGTGTGGCGGAGTTCTTGGATCTTGAATCAGTGAAGCCAAATACTCTCGGCAATACCCGAATGCTCCTTAATCTCTAACCTTTAACCCCTCATCACCAGCCTCTAAATAGCCCGTTCGGCAGGGAATATCGACCCCATATTTGGGGTTCTATCAGCGTAGAAATACTCGCCTCGCGCCTACCTGTAGGCGGGCGATAGGCTTACCGCCCCACACGGGAAAAGTAGAAGGAGCAGCCAATGTTTGAGCGCTTTACAGATCGAGCCCGCCGAGTCGTAGTTCTGGCTCAAGAAGAGGCACGGATGCTCAACCACAACTACATCGGCACTGAGCACATCCTCCTCGGCCTCATCCATGAAGGCGAAGGCGTTGCCGCCAAGGCGCTCGAATCAATGGGCATCTCACTTGATGCAGTGCGCGCACAGGTCGAAGAAATTATCGGCCAGGGCCAGCAAGCTCCAAGTGGCCACATTCCATTTACTCCACGTGCAAAGAAAGTTCTCGAACTTTCACTTCGTGAAGCGCTTCAACTCGGCCATAACTACATTGGCACTGAACATATTCTTCTCGGACTTATTCGCGAAGGCGAAGGCGTGGCCGCACAGGTTCTCGTCAAGCTCGGCGCAGATCTCAATCGCGTGCGTTCCACTGTTATTCAACTTCTCTCTGGCTACCAAGGAAAAGAGGCTGTTACTCAGGGCGGACCAGCAGAGGGAACACCATCCACATCACTCGTACTTGATCAGTTTGGTCGCAACCTCACAGTTGCAGCGCGCGAAGGAAAGCTTGATCCAGTAATCGGTCGCGATGATGAGATCGAACGCGTAATGCAGATTCTCTCTCGTCGTACCAAGAACAACCCAGTCCTTATTGGCGAGCCGGGTGTAGGTAAGACTGCAGTCGTTGAAGGACTTGCTCAGGCAATTGCAAAGAACGATGTCCCAGAGACACTTA
>JACCDW010541806.1_pt1 | contig 23123 bp, 21 predicted proteins | sample 7449781 | NCBI WGS metagenome assembly JACCDW01 (sample SAMN15323449, study PRJNA562643) | freshwater metagenome | isolation source: river surface water | place: USA:Blue River Watershed | collected 2017-08-18
ACGTCTTCCACTGGCATCAAGAAAGAGCCGTCCACTGCGCGGTCAGGCGTAGGGATGTAAGAGTCCAGGGCTGCGGCCAATTTGAAGATGGCTTCTTCGCCCAAGGGGCCTTTGTCGCCTTCCAAGGCCAGCTTGGCTGAGCCGTGGATGATGGGGGTGTCGTCACCGGGGAAATCGTATTTGTCGAGCAACTCGCGCACTTCCATCTCAACGAGCTCGAGCAGTTCGGCATCGTCGACCATGTCGCACTTGTTCAAAAACACAATGATGTAGGGCACGCCCACTTGGCGGGCCAACAAAATGTGTTCGCGGGTTTGGGGCATGGGACCGTCAGCGGCCGAGCACACCAAAATCGCTCCGTCCATTTGCGCCGCGCCCGTGATCATGTTCTTCACATAGTCAGCGTGGCCAGGGCAGTCCACGTGGGCGTAGTGGCGGTTGGCCGTCTCGTATTCCACGTGGGCGGTGTTGATCGTGATGCCGCGCGCCTTCTCTTCAGGGGCCGCGTCAATTTGGTCATAGGCCTTGGCCTCACCACCAAATTTGGTCGACAAAATCGTCGTGATCGCCGCCGTCAGCGTCGTCTTGCCATGGTCAACGTGGCCAATCGTGCCCACGTTCACGTGCGGTTTGGTCCGCTCAAACTTGCCTTTTGCCATTTTCAAATCTCCAAAGAACAGAGCCCGTGTACAGGTTTAACGTCTGCACGATGCTGCTGGTTCGCCCCGCACGGGTGACAGGGCGGCGCAACGTCGCAGACAGCTTGAAATCGTTATTTACTTGGCGCGGGCCGACACAATGGCTTCTGCCACGTTGCGCGGTGCTTCCGAGTAATGCTTGAATTCCATGGTGTAGGTGGCACGACCTTGCGACATGGAGCGCAACGTGGTCGAGTAACCAAACATTTCAGACAAGGGCACCTCGGCCTTGATGGCCTTGCCGCCGCCGACCATGTCTTCCATGCCTTGCACCATGCCGCGGCGTGATGACAGATCGCCCATCACGTTACCGGCGTAATCCTCAGGGGTTTCCACTTCCACGGCCATCATGGGTTCCAAGATGACGGGGCTGGCTTTGCGGCAACCCTCTTTGAAACCAAAAATAGCGGCCATTTTGAAAGCCTGCTCGGAAGAGTCCACGTCGTGGTAAGAGCCAAAGTGCAGGGTGACCTTCACATCGACCACGGGGTAACCGGCCAACACACCGGTGGTGAGGGCTTCGATCACACCCTTTTCCACGGCAGGAATGTATTCGCGTGGCACCACACCGCCTTTGATCGCGTCGACAAACTCAAAACCTTTGCCGGCTTCGTTGGGTTCAATTTTGAACACCACGTGACCGTATTGGCCTTTACCGCCGGACTGGCGCACGAACTTGCCTTCGCTGTCTTCAACGGTTTTGCGAATGGTTTCGCGGTAGGCCACTTGGGGCTTGCCCACGTTGGCTTCCACACCAAACTCACGCTTCATGCGGTCAACAATGATTTCCAGGTGCAACTCGCCCATGCCGGCGATGATGGTCTGGCCCGACTCCTCGTCGGTCTTCACGCGGAATGAAGGATCCTCTGCGGCCAAGCGTTGCAACGCGATGCCCATTTTTTCTTGGTCGGCCTTGGTTTTGGGCTCGACCGCCTGCGCAATCACAGGCTCAGGGAAGACCATGCGCTCGAGCATGATGATGTTGTCGGGATCGCACAAGGTTTCACCGGTGGTCACATCTTTCAAACCCACGCAGGCGGCAATGTCGCCCGCGCAAATTTCGTCTACCTCTTCGCGGTTGTTGGCGTGCATTTGCACAATCCGGCCAATGCGTTCTTTTTTGCCCTTGATCGGGTTGAAAACCGTATCGCCTTTTTTCAACACGCCAGAGTACACACGCACAAAGGTGAGCTGCCCGACAAACGGGTCGGTCATCAGCTTGAAGGCCAACGAAGAGAATTTTTCTTTGTCGTCGGCTTCGCGATGCACTTCTTTTTCGTTGTCATCGGTGCCGCCCACAGGCGGAATGTCCACTGGCGAAGGCATGAGCTCAATCACCGCGTCCAACATGCGCTGCACGCCTTTGTTTTTGAAAGCCGTGCCGCACATCATGGGCTGGATTTCGCTGGCGATGGTGCGGGTGCGCAAACCCTGGGTGATTTCCTCTTCGGTCAAATCACCTTCTTCGAGGTATTTGTTCATCAGGTCTTCAGAGGCCTCTGCAGCGGCCTCGACCATGATTTCGCGCCACTTTTTGGCGTCGGCCACCAAGTCGGCCGGGATGTCTTCGAAGTTGAACTTCATGCCTTGGGAAGCTTCATCCCAAATGATGGCTTTCATCTTGCGCAGATCCACCACGCCTTTGAAGTTTTCTTCGGCGCCAATGGGGATCACGATGGGAATGGGGTTGGCCTTCAAGCGCAACTTCATTTGGTCATAGACCTTGAAGAAATTGGCACCGGTGCGGTCCATTTTGTTCACAAAGGCCAAGCGCGGCACTTTGTATTTGTTGGCTTGGCGCCACACGGTTTCTGACTGGGGCTGAACGCCACCGACCGCGCAGTAAACCATGCAAGCGCCGTCGAGCACGCGCATGGAACGCTCCACCTCAATGGTGAAATCCACGTGTCCAGGGGTGTCAATGATGTTGATGCGGTGCTCGGGGAAAGACATGTCCATGCCCTTCCAAAAACACGTGGTGGCAGCCGAAGTGATGGTGATGCCGCGCTCTTGCTCTTGCTCCATCCAGTCCATGGTGGCGGCACCGTCGTGCACTTCACCAATTTTGTGGTTCACACCGGTGTAAAACAAAATGCGTTCGGTGGTGGTGGTTTTGCCGGCATCAATGTGGGCAGAAATACCAATGTTTCGATAACGCTCGATGGGTGTCTTGCGGGCCATGTTCAACCTCTGGGTATGGGATAAGTGAATCAAACCAGTGGCCCGTGAACCCAATGCTCACGAACCACGCAGGACCGGGCCAGTCCGTACCGCCTTGCAGCGCCCTTGAGCAAGGGCTTCGCGCTGGCGATCAAACCCAAGTGCCAATGCACTTGGATGCCCGCAAAATCAGAATCGGAAGTGCGAGAAGGCCTTGTTGGCTTCGGCCATGCGGTGAACTTCATCACGCTTTTTCATGGCACCACCACGGCCCTCTGAGGCCTCGATCAGCTCATTGGCCAAACGCAAAGCCATGGATTTTTCACCACGCTTGCGCGCCGCTTCTTTGAGCCAACGCATGGACAAAGCCAGGCGGCGAATGGGGCGAACTTCAACTGGAACTTGGTAGTTGGCACCACCCACACGGCGGGACTTGACCTCGACCATGGGCTTGACGTTGTTGATGGCCAGGCTAAAGAGTTCGATCGGGTCTTTGCCCGATTTGGTTTCGACTTGCTCCAAGGCACCGTAAATGATGCGCTCGGCGATGGCCTTCTTGCCACCTTCCATGATCACGTTCATGAACTTGGACAACTCGACATTGCCGTACTTGGGATCGGGCAGTATTTCACGTTTAGGGACTTCGCGACGACGTGGCATTTTTCTTCCTTTGTTGCTTCAGTTGACCGCTTGATCAGCGATCGCGAAAGGTGAAATCACCCTTCACTTACTCGACCCACACAGGACATCTGTGCTTGGGGTCACTACGCTCTTGGCATCTGCCGGAAGCCGAGAGCACCTTGAACCTGTCATGGCCGGTTCGCGCCATGGGCTGATCCGAAGATCAGGTTTTCTTGGGGCGCTTGGCACCGTATTTGGAGCGCGACTGCTTGCGGTCTTTCACGCCTTGCAAGTCGAGCGAACCGCGCACGATGTGGTAGCGCACACCTGGCAGGTCTTTCACACGACCGCCACGCACGAGCACCACAGAGTGCTCTTGCAGGTTGTGGCCCTCGCCGCCGATGTAGGAAATCACCTCAAAGCCGTTGGTCAAACGCACTTTGGCCACTTTGCGCAGGGCAGAGTTGGGCTTTTTAGGTGTGGTGGTGTAGACACGTGTGCAAACACCGCGCCGCTGGGGCGAGTTTTGCATCGCAGGGCTTTTGGACTTCGATTTCTCGACTTCCCGGCCGTGGCGCACGAGTTGATTGATGGTTGGCATGGAAAACGTCCCTCAACGTTTGAAACACAAAAAGGGCCTCCCTTTGCGAAAGACCCGAAAAGCCCAACACTATAGCATTGTTGCGGCTTTTATACAAATACATCGGACCAACTGCCCCAAGAGCCCTCAGGTCAGGGGTTGCTCCGTGTGTGCCGAGTCAAATAATAAAGCTGAGGTGAGCAGGTGCACACTACTTGATCCACAAACGGATGGCATCCCAAGCACGGCCCAAAATCCCAGAAGGTTCCACGCCATTCAAAGCCACCAGCGGGATTTCGGTGAACACTTTTTGGTCAATCAGCACTTGAAGGTGACCGATTTGCTGGCCACGCAACACCGGTGCCACCAAGGGGTCGGGGCGGGCCACTTGGGTGGTCATGCGCGACAACTGGCCTGCGGGCAGGGCCACCACCAAGGGCCGGTTCACCCCCAATTTGACCTCGGTCTCACGGCCTTTCCAAACCGGCGGGGTGACCACGGGTTGACCGGCATCAAACAAACGCACGGCATCGAAGGCGGTGTAGCCCCAATTGAGCAGCTTTTGCGACTCCGCAGCACGCGCGTTTTCGCTGGACGCGCCCAGCACGATCGACAACAAGCGCCGCTGACCCACCTGGGGCAGGGTTCTTTGGGCGGTGGCCACCAAGCAATAACCGGCCGCTTCGGTGTGCCCGGTTTTGAGGCCGTCGACAGAGGGGTCCCGAAACAGCAATAAATTGCGGTTGTTTTCATTGGCCGCTGGCGTGCCCGGGTAGCGGTATTTCTTCAAGGCGTAGTAGCCCATGTATTCCGGAAAATCCGTCATCAAGCGGCCCGCTAACAGTGCGAGGTCATTGGCCGTGGTGGTGTGCCCGGGTTCGGTCAGGCCTTCGGGGTTTTTAAAGGTCGAGTCCTTCATGCCCAAGGCCTTGGCCTGTTCGTTCATCAAGGCCACAAAGCGCTCCACGCTGCCAGCCACCCCTTCGGCCAGTGCCACAGTGGCATCGTTGCCCGACTGAACAATCATGCCGCGCAGCAAATCCTCCACCGGCACATTCATTTTGGGGTCGATGAACATGCGCGAACCAGGCATCTTCCAAGCCCGCGTGCTGACCGCAAAGGTCTGCTGCAATTGGATTTTTTTGCTTTTGAGCGCATCAAAAACCAGGTAAGCGCTCATCAGTTTGGTCAGTGAAGCCGGCTCCACCGGCTGATCGGCCCCCTTGGCGACCAGCACCTGATTGGCCGTCAAATCCACCAACAAGTAAGCGCGCGCTGCGATCTCAGGCGGCTCTGGCGCTTGCGCCCATGCCGCACCCATGCAAAGGCCAAGGGCCCAAACGCCGAAACAAATTTTGATTTTCTGAAGCATCCCCACCATCCTTAAACGTTGGAGGGCGAAGTGTCGGTCGCCTCCAGGGCCATGGCCTGCACATGGCGGTGCACCCAGCGCCGCAATTGCGCCAATTGGCCATGGAAAAAATGCCCGCCCGCGGGCACCACGGTGACGGGCAGGTTTTGCGGCTTGGCCCAGTCCAGCACGCTTTGCAAAGGCACGGTGTCGTCATCGAGCCCGTGCAACACCAGCAAGCGCGCGGCCCAATCGGGGGGGATATCGGCCACCGCAAAACGCGAGGCGGCCGTGCCCACAAACACCAGGCTGCAGACCTCGCGCCCCAAAGCGTGCAAGCGGGCCAGCGCCTGGCTGACCACAAACGAGCCAAAAGAAAAGCCGGCCAAGGCCAAGTCGCCTTGGGGCGCGGCTTGTTGGATCAAGGCCAGCAGGTCCTCGCACTCACCGACACCGGCATCGTGCGCGCCCTCGCTGTCACCCACGCCACGAAAGTTGAACCGAAACACCGTCCAACCGGCTTGCACATGGGCGCGGGCCAAGGTTTGCACCACTTTGTTGTCCATGGTGCCGCCAAACAAAGGGTGGGGGTGGGCCACAAACGCACAGCCTTTGGGCGCACCCACGGGGTCGTCGCGCAATACTTGCATGCGCCCCGCCTGCCCCTGAAAAAACAGGCGCTGAGTTTGCTGGTTCATGGCAAGTCAGCGCCCCACTTCGGGCGACAGCAGCAAACGCTCGACCACGCGGCCACCTTGCAAATGGCTGCTGACAATTTCATCGATGTCTGCCATGTCAACAAAGGTGTACCAAACCGCTTCGGGGTAGACCACCGCCACCGGCCCACCGGCGCAGCGGTCCAAGCAGCCCGCTTTGTTGACCCGCACGCCGCCTGGCCCATTGAGCTGGGCTTGCTTGACCTGGGCTTTGCAATGGTCAAAGGCTTGTTGCGCCGGATGGTCGGCACAACTCGCTTGCCCATTGCTGCGCTGGTTGGTGCAGAAAAAAATATGTCGTTGGTAATAAGAAGGGGCTTGGGTCATGCTTTCATTTTAGGTGGCACGCCGTGTCAAGTGGCCATCCAGCCCAAGCCAACTGCGCAAAGACACCCGACCACCAAGCCCCCGTTGGCTGCTTCAAAACAACTTGCGTTCGCTGCTGGGGCGCGCCATCCACAACAAAGCCCAAAACCAAACCGCAAAGGGCCAGACCCAGCCCAACCACTGGGCCAAGCCGTTGAAGCGCACAAAACGACCTTGCTCCCACTGCTGGAGGTTGAGGGTGACATAGGTGCTGGCTGGGGCTTGGTTGATCATCCACAAATACACCCACAAACCCACCCACAGCAAACCCACATGCGCCCAGCGCGGCAAGGCGGCCAACACCAACGCCGCCGCCAATCCCGCCAGCAAAGCCCAGGCCTGCGCCGCGTCCAACCACACCCAAGCGTGACCCGGGCCATAGGTCAAAACGGCCGACAAGGCACTGACCCCCATGCCCACGCCAAAAGCCAGAACCGCCAACACCAGCTTTTGCCCCAGGTCGCGGATCACCGAAAAGCCCAGCAAACAGGGCAGGAGCAAGCCCATCAGCACCAATGCAAACGCCATGTCAGGGGTCAAGGCTTGGGTGGGTGGGTCTTGAAACGACAACCAATCGCGCAAAGGGCTGTCGCGCAACCATTGGGCCAAATCGGTGCGCAAATTCGGGCCGATTTGGCCCACCCCCAAACAAATGGGGGCTGGAAACAGCAAAGCCGAGGGCCACAGCACCAACAAGGCCATGCCGCCGGCCGCGTCTTCGGTGAACCAGCGCTCGCGAAAGCGGCTCCAGCGATCGATTGCACCCATTCTCTCCAGGCCGCTGGCCAACAAGGCACCCAAGGCGGCACCGCAGGTGTTGAGCCCAAAATCGGCCACCGATGGCACCCGCACGGGCAAGTAACTTTGCAGCCCTTCCATCAACAAAGACAGGGCGGCTGAACCCAGCACCGCCAGCCAGCCAGCTTGCCGGCGCAGTCCCATGCGCATGGCGCTGAGCGCGGCCAAAAAACCCAATGGGCCATAGCCCCATACATTGGCCCACACATCAAAGGCCCCCCAATATTTGGGCCAGGGTGCGGCCAAAAAACTCCAGGTGCTCAAGCCTTGGTCGCGCCAAGGACCAAAGGGGTACAAGCTGGCATAAACCACCAAGGCCACATAAGCCCAGGTCAAGGGCCAGGCCACGGTGCTGCGCCGTCGGCTCAGCAAGCCCCGCCCCTTGGCGGATGGGTCACAAGGTGCGAACGCTGCGCAAACATGGGTGGATCAAAAAGGTTTGACCACCACCAGCACCACGGCCACCACCAACAACAACACCGGCAACTCGTTGAACCAGCGGTACCACACGTGACCGTGCAGCGATGAGCCCTCGCGCAGGCTGCGCAACTGGCGCGCGCACTGGTGGTGATAGGCCAACACCAGCAAGACCACGGCCAATTTGGCATGCATCCAGCCGGCCCCTTGGCCGATGCCGTAACCCCACCACAACCACAGGCCCAACGCCACAGCGGGGACCATCAAAATGGTGGTGAAACGCAACAATTTGGCGGCCATCAACAACAAGCGGTCGCGCTCCGCGCTGGATTCTTCCGCCACCATGGCCAGGTTGACAAAAATGCGGGGCAGGTAAAACAAGCCCGCAAACCAGCTGGCCACAAAAACAATGTGAAATGATTTGACCCACAACATGCCAATCAGTGTAGTGGTTGGTCTGCATCTTCTTCAAGCCAAGGGGCCCCGGCCCGATCAAAAAAAAGCCCGACCAGGGGCCGGGCTGCAAAGCCGTTTGAAACAAACGGCGCCCGCTCAGGGAGGAAAAGCGGGGAACGGTGAACCGTTCGCTGATGAATTTATCAGATTACCGAAAAAATCCAGGCCTATCTGCCACATCTGGCAATCACAAAGTATTCAAACCTCTGGTTTTCCCGATCGGATCTGCATTGCATGCGCCACAGACAGGCCCACGCGCATCAGGCACAATTTTCCCCATGAACCTGCACACCTCCTTCCCCGACACCCGCTTGCGCCGTTTGCGCCGCGACGACTTCACCCGCCGCCTGGTGCGCGAAAACCAAGTCACGGTCGACGACCTGATCTACCCGGTGTTTGTGCTCGACGGTGCGAAAAAACGCGAAGCCGTCGCCTCCATGCCCGGCGTGGAACGCCTGAGCCTGGACCTGCTGCTGCCCGTGGCCGAGCAATGTGTGAAATTGGGCATCCCGGTGATGGCCCTCTTTCCGGTCATCGACCCCAGCTTGAAAACCCCAGACGGCATCGAGGCCACCAACCCCAAGGGCTTGGTTCCCCGGGTGGTGCAGGCGCTGAAAAAAGAGTTTCCCGATTTAGGCGTGATGACCGATGTGGCGCTCGACCCGTTCACCAGCCATGGCCAAGACGGCTTGCTCGACGACACCGGTTACATCTTGAACGACCCGACGGTGGAGGTGTTGGTGCAGCAGGCCCTGACCCAAGCCCATGCGGGGGTGGACATCGTGGCCCCCAGCGACATGATGGACGGGCGCATCGGTGCGATCCGCCAGGCCCTGGAAGCGCAAGGCCACATCCACACCCGCATCATGGCTTACAGCGCCAAATACGCCAGCGCTTTTTACGGCCCGTTTCGCGATGCCGTCGGCTCGGCCGCCAACCTGGGCAAGAGCAACAAGAAGGTCTATCAAATGGACGCGGGCAACTCCAACGAAGCGCTGCGCGAGGTGGCCATGGACATCGCCGAAGGTGCGGACATGGTGATGGTTAAGCCCGGCATGCCCTACCTGGACATCGTGCGCCGGGTCAAAGACGAGTTCCAGGTGCCCACCTTCGCTTACCAAGTCTCGGGCGAATACGCCATGCTCAAAGCCGCCGCGCAAAACGGCTGGCTCGATCATGACGCGGTGATGATGGAGAGCCTATTGGCCTTCAAACGCGCCGGGGCCGATGGCGTGCTGACCTATTTCGCCATCGACGCGGCTCGCATCATTCGGGGCCAGTAAAGCCCCAAAGCCCGGCTGGGCCGGGCTGGCCTCAGCCCAAGTGGGTGGCAAAAAAGGCCAACGCCCGTGCACGCGCTTGGTCGGCCGCCGTCGCATCGAAGGACGCGCGGTGGTTGCAGTTAAAGCCGTGGTCGGCTTCGTACACATGCACCTCGACATGGGGATGGGCTTGGCGAAAGGCCTCCACCGTGTCCAAGGGAATCCAATGGTCTTTGGCCCCAAAGTGGGCTTGCACCGGGCAGTGGGGCTGGTGCGCCATTTCGCCAGCCGTTGTCACCCCGCCACCGTAGTAAGGCACAGCGGCCGACACGCCTTTGACATGGCAAGCCGCCCGCCATGTGAGCAAGCCACCCCAGCAATAGCCCACCACACCCACTTTGCCAGCGCTCAGGCTGGCGGCATGGTCAACGGCGGCTTGGATATCGGCCAGCACACCGGGCGCGGGCAAGGCTTCAATGGCGGTCTTCAAAGCAAAGCCCGCGTTCATGTCCTCGGGCTTGTAGCCCAGGTTGACACCGCGCTCAGCGCGGTCAAACGTGGCCGGTGCCACGGCCACATAGCCGGCCTGGGCATAGCCATCGGCCACCTCTTGGATGTGTGCATTGACCCCAAAAATTTCTTGCAACACCACCACCGCCCCTTTGGCCTTGCCAGCGGGTTGGGCCACATAAGCGGCGAAAGTGTGGCCATCGGCGGCCTTGAGTTCAATCATTTTTCCCATGGTTTGCTCCTGTCTTGAAAATCAAAAGTAGATGATAGTCACATGCCCGCAGATGTGGGTCACCCCTGGGCCAAGCGGCGCTCCAAAAAGCCCAACCTGTCTTGGCCCCAAAAAATCTCGCCTTGCACCACATAGCTGGGGGCACCAAAAACCCCGGCATCGATGGCCTGCTGGGTATAGGCCTCATAGGCCTCTTGCACGCTTTGGCTGTGGGCCTGCTCCAAGCGCGCGCTGGGCAAGCCTTGTTCGGCGAGCAACTCTGCAAGCACATGGCCATCGGCAATGTTGCGCTCTTGCGCCCACACCGCGGCAAGCACCGCAGCGGTGATTTTCATGGCGGCGGCATCGCCCTCGTGTTGGCGCACCGCAATGATCAAACGCGCCGCATCGTCACCGGCCACCGGGAAGTACTTGGGTTTGATGTGCAGCGGTTGGTTTAAAAATTCGCTGAAGCGTTTGAGCTCCACCAAGCGGTAGGCCTGGCGCTGCGGCGCACGGGCACCCAAGGGCAAGCCGCCCGAGATGGGAAACACCTTGCCGCCCAGATCCACCGGCAACACATTGACTTGGGCCTTGAACTGCGAGGCCAAAGCCGTCAGTCGGGCATGCCCCAGGTAGGTCCAAGGGCTTTGTGGGGCAAAGTAGTAATCAATGGTCAAAGGCATGGCGGTCTCCACTCGTGTTATCTTTTCGGGGCGGTCTTTGACCCAGGTGTGCCAGGCCAAACCCCTCGTTTGTACCCGCTGCGCCCTTTTCTTGCAGGAGTCAGCTTTTGAAACCCGCTGTATTGATCACCGGTGGCAGCCGAGGCATTGGCGCGGCCACGGCCTGGTTGGCCGCCCAACAAGGCTGGGCGGTCGCCGTCAATTACACCCAGGATGTGCAGGCCGCCCAAAGCCTGGTGGCGCGCATCCATGCCAGTGGCGGCCAGGCCTTGGCGGTGCAAGCCGATGTGGGTGATGAAGCCCAGGTCAAGGCCATGTTTGCCCAAGTCGACCAAGCCGTGAAAGCTTGGAATGCGCGTTGGGCGGGGTTGGTGAATTCAGCCGGTGTGGTGGACCAGGCCCAACGGGTGGAAGACATGGCGGTTGAGCGCCTGGAGCGCATGATGCGCATCAATGTCATTGGCTCCATCGTCTGCGCCCGCGAAGCCATTGGCCGCCTGTCCCAGCGCCACGGCGGCCAAGGCGGCAGCATTGTCAACCTCAGCAGCGTGGCCGCGCGACTCGGGGCCGCAGGTCAATATGTGGACTACGCCGCCAGCAAGGGCGCGATCGACAGTTTCACCGTTGGTTTGGCGCGCGAGCTGGCAATCGACGGCATCCGCGTCAATGCCGTGCGCCCGGGCATCATCGACACCGATATCCACGCCAGCGGTGGCCAACCCGATCGCGCCAGCCAACTGGCCCCCCAAATTCCCATGCAGCGGCCCGGCACGGCCGCCGAAGTGGCCCAAGCCATCGTCTGGCTGCTTGGAGAACAATCGAGCTACAGCACCGGTGGCATCATCGACACCGCCGGTGGCCGCTGAGCCAGCCTTTTTTCAGAACCCATTCAAACAGGAACCGCATGAGCAACATCATCAGCCACCACATCCAAGGCAAAACCCAGGCGGGCCAGGGCCCTCGCCAACAGGCCGTGACCAACCCCGCCACAGGGGCCATCACCGCCCATGTGGCATTGGCCTCCACCACCGATGTGAATGCGGCAGTGGCCGCCGCGCAAGCCGCATTTCCGGCATGGTCGGAGCTGCCACCGTTGCGCCGCTCGCGCGTGATGTTCAAGTTTTTGGAGTTGCTCAACCTGCACCGCGATGCACTGGCCCATGCCATCACCGCCGAGCACGGCAAGGTGTTCACCGATGCCCAAGGCGAGGTGACCCGTGGCATTGAGATCGTTGAATTTGCCTGCGGCATTCCCCAGTTGCTCAAAGGCGACTTCACCGACCAAGTGTCCACCGGCATCGACAACTGGACCTTTCGCCAGCCTTTGGGGGTGGTGGCGGGCATCACGCCCTTTAACTTCCCCGTCATGGTGCCCATGTGGATGTTCCCCATGGCGATTGCCTGCGGCAACACCTTTGTCTTGAAGCCCAGCCCGATCGACCCCAGCGCCTCATTGATGATGGCCGATTTGCTGCAACAAGCGGGTCTGCCCGATGGCGTTTTCAACGTGGTGCAAGGCGACAAGGAGGCGGTGGATGCCCTGCTGGTGCACCCCGATGTGAAAGCCATCAGCTTTGTCGGCTCCACCCCGATTGCCAACTACATCTATGAAACCGGGGCGCACCACGGCAAGCGGGTGCAGGCCTTGGGCGGCGCGAAAAACCACATGGTGGTCATGCCCGATGCCGACCTTGACCAAGTGGTCGATGCCTTGATCGGCAGCGCCTATGGCTCGGCGGGCGAACGTTGCATGGCCATCAGCGTGGCGGTCCTGGTGGGCGATGTGGCCGACAAAATCATGCCCAAGCTGATCGAGCGCACGCGCGCCTTGAAAGTGCTCAACGGCGAAAACCTGGCCGCCGAGATGGGCCCCATCGTCACCCAAGCGGCGCTAGAGCGCATCAGCGGTTACATCGCGCAAGGCGTGCAAGAAGGCGCGCAATTGCTGGTCGATGGCCGGGGCTTCAAAGGGGCCAGCGCTGGGGCGGGTTGCGACAACGGCTTTTGGCTGGGCGGCACGCTGTTTGACCACGTGACCACCGACATGAAGATCTACAAAGAAGAAATCTTCGGTCCGGTGCTGGCCTGTGTGCGGGTGCCCGACTTTGCCAACGCGGTGCAGATCATCAACGACCACGAGTTTGGCAACGGCGTGTCTTGCTTCACCCGCGACGGCAACGTGGCCCGCGAGTTTTCGCGCCGCATCCAGGTAGGCATGGTTGGCATCAATGTGCCGATTCCCGTGCCCATGGCCTGGCACGGCTTTGGCGGTTGGAAGCGTTCGCTGTTTGGCGACATGCATGCCTATGGCGAAGAAGGCGTGCGCTTCTACACCAAGCAAAAGTCCATCATGCAGCGCTGGCCCGAGAGCATTGGCAAAGGGGCAGAGTTTGTGATGCCCACCTCCAAGTAAAGCCTGGCCCCCACGCGCAAGGCCTGGCAACCGCATGAACGACACCACCTTTGACTACATCATCGTCGGCGCTGGCACGGCGGGCTGCTTGCTGGCCAACCGCTTGAGCGCCAACGCCAGCAAACGCGTGTTGCTGATCGAGGCGGGTCGCAAAGACGATTACCACTGGGTGCACATCCCGGTGGGTTATTTGTATTGCATCGGCAACCCGCGCACCGATTGGATGTACCACACCGAGCCCGCCGCTGGCCTCAATGGCCGCAGCCTGCGTTACCCGCGTGGCAAGGTGTTGGGCGGCTGCTCCAGCATCAACGGCATGATTTACATGCGGGGTCAGTCGCGCGACTACGACCACTGGGCCGAAGTGACGGGCGACCCCCGCTGGCGCTGGGACAACAGCCTGCCTTACTTCAAGTTGCACGAAGACCATTACCTCGGACCCAATGCCTTGCACGGTGCCAAAGGCCACAAAAGCGAGGTGCTGGCCCAAGGGCAAAGCATCTACCACCAAACCTTGCGCCACCACAACGCTGGCGGCGAGTGGCGCATCGAAAAGCAACGCCTGCGCTGGGATATCTTGGATGCCTTTGCCCAAGCCGCTGTGCAAGCGGGCATCCCCGCCACCGACGACTTCAACCGGGGCAGCAACGAAGGCGTGGGCTACTTTGAGGTCAATCAAAAAAGCGGTTGGCGCTGGAACACCGCCAAAGCCTTTTTGCGCCCCACCTGTTATGCGCGGCCCAACTTCGAGCTGTGGACATCGGCCCAAGTGGCCAAACTCGAAATGGCAACCTTGCCCAACGGCCAATCGCATTGCACCGGTGTGCAGGTGTGGAACGGGCACGAGATGGTGCTGGCCACCGCCCAACAAGCCGTGGTGCTGTGCGCCGGTGCCGTGGCCACGCCGCAAATCTTGCAGCTCTCTGGCATGGGGCCGGGCGCTTTGCTGCAACAACACGGCATCGCACCGGTGCTGGACTTGCCCGGTGTGGGCGCAAACCTGCAAGACCATTTGCAAATCCGCGCGGTGTTCAAGGTCAAGGGGGTGAAAACGCTCAACACCTTGGCCAACAGCTGGTGGGGCAAGGCCGCGATTGGCATGGAATACCTGTTCAAGCAAAGCGGCCCGATGAGCATGGCACCTTCGCAACTCGGCGCTTTCACCCGCAGTGACCCGTCCAAACCCTGGCCCAATGTCCAGTACCACGTGCAACCCTTGAGCCTGGATGCATTTGGCGAACCGCTGCATGCCTTTCCCGCCTTCACCGCCAGCGTGTGCAACCTCAACCCCTCCAGCCGGGGCACGGTGCACATCCAAAGCGGCCAATTCGCCCAAGCGCCACGGATCGCACCCAATTACCTCAGCACCGAAGCCGACCGCCAAGTGGCCGCCGACTCGCTGCGCATCACCCGCCACATTGCCGCGCAACCCGCGCTGGCCCCGTACCAACCCCAGGAGTGGAAGCCGGGCACCCAATTTCAAAGCGACGAGGACTTGGCGCGCTTGGCGGGTGACATTGGCACCACCATTTTTCACCCGGTGGGCACGGCCCGGATGGGCCGCTTGGACGACCCGCTGGCCGTGGTTGACCCAGAGCTGCGCGTGCGCGACGGGCGCGGCGGCGTGGTGAAGGGTCTGCGTGTGGTGGATGCCAGCGTGATGCCCAGCATCACCAGCGGCAACACCAACAGCCCGGTGCTGATGCTGGCCGAAAAAGCCGCCGAATGGCTGGCGCTGGAAAGCGAAACGCCCGCCTGAGCCGTGGGCCTGGCCCCAGCGGCCCACGGGAAAGCACCTAGAAAAAAGGCCTCATTCAGGCCTTACATTGTGACCACTCGACCCAGCCCCCGGGCTGGTCACGAGGGTCCGAGGAGACAACATCCGAGAAACACCGTGCAGGTGTTCGACCCCCAAGCACCGCTGCGGCGGTGCTTTTTTTTGTGCCCCTCTTGCGCCCCACACATTGGACAATCCCACCATGGATGTGCTGCTGGTTTCCCTGGCCTCGGCTTTGGCCGGTTTCATCGACGCGATCGTGGGCGGCGGTGGATTGGTTTTGGTGCCCGCTTTGTTTGCCACCTACCCCATGGCCCACCCAGCCACTTTGCTGGGCAACAACAAAAGCGCATCGGTGTGGGGCACCTCGTGGTCGACCTGGCAATACAGCCGGCGCATCGACCTGCGTTGGGCCTCGGTCTTGCCCGGGGCAGGGGCGGCCTGGGTGGGCGCTTGGCTGGGCGCTTATGCGGTCACCCTGATTGACCCTGCGTTTTTGCGCCGCGCTTTACCGGTGGTGCTGCTGCTGATCTTGGTCTATACCTTGGCCCGCAAAGACATGGGCCGCTCCCATGCCCCGCGTTGGGCCGGGCGCACCGAGGCGCTGGCCTTTGGCTTGCTGGGTTTGGTGCTGGGTTTTTACGATGGCTTTTTTGGCCCCGGCACCGGCAGTTTTTTGGTATTTGCTTTGGTGCGGGTGCTGGGCTATGACTTTTTGAATGCATCGGCGCATGCCAAGGTGCTCAACACCGCCAGCAACTTGGCCGCTTTGCTGCTGTTCACCCTCAAAGGCCATGTGTGGTGGCACATTGCTTTTTATTTGGCGCTGGCCAATGTGCTGGGCAGTTGGCTGGGTACCCGGCTGGCCTTGCGCCACGGGGCCGGTTTGGTGCGCTGGGTGTTTGTGTGTGTGGTGGCCGCCCTGATCGTCAAAACCGGCTGGGACGCATTCATTCGCTGAGGCGTTGGGCCAAGCGCAGGCCAGTGAGCGCCTCGGTGGGCGCTGGCGAGGGGGTGCGCGCCACAGGGCTTGCAGGCCGCTGGGCCAGGGGGCTGGTGGGTGCAGACTTGGCATCGGTGGGGGCCTCGTCTTTGGGCACTGGCTGGCGCGGCGGCCACGCCATGGTGGCCACTTCACGCGGCTTGCCAATGGGCCGGGTGGCCTGCCCGCGCTGAACGGCAAGGATGTCTTCTTCCGAGGGATAGAGCCCTTGGATCACAAAGTCAAACACCCGGCGGGCAATCGGGGCTGCGTTTTGCGCACCAAAGCCCGCGTTTTCCACCACCATGGCCAGGGCGATGCGCGGTTCTTCGGCCGGTGCATAGGCCATGAACAATGCGTGATCGCGCATGCGCTCATCGATGCGCGCGGCATTGTATTTTTCGTTTTGTTTGACGGTGAACACCTGGGCGGTTCCGGTTTTGCCACCGCTGGTGTAGGGGGCACCGTTGAAACTCGATGCCGAGGTGCCCTCGATGTTGACCCCGACCAAAGTCTTTCGGATGATGTCGAGGTTTTCGGCCGACAAGGCCAATTGCCCAATCGGTTCTTTGGCCACGGGCGTGGCCAACTTGGTCTCCACATCCACCACCTCGCGCACCAAGTGGGGCTTCATCTTCAAACCGTTGTTGACCAAGGTGGCGGTGGCATGGGCCAGTTGCAACATGGTGAAACTGTTGTAGCCCTGGCCAATGCCCAGTGAAATGGTCTCGCCCGAATACCAGCGTTGTTGCTCGGGCTTGCGGTAGGTGGTGCGCTTCCATTCGGTCGAGGGCAAGATGCCGCGCGACTCGCCCAGGATGTCAATGCCGGTGATCTGGCCAAATCCCAAGGGCTTCATTTGCTCGTAAATCAAGTCCACGCCCATGTCGCGCGCCAGCAGGTAGTAATAGGTGTCGCACGACTGCACCACCGACTTGTACATGTCGACCATGCCGTGGCCGCCTTCTTTGTCATCGCGAAAGCGGTGGTTGCCAAACTGGAAATAGCCCGGGTCTGGGAACACCTGCGCCGGATTGCGCTTGCCCGTTTGCAAGGCCGCCAATGCCATGAAAGGCTTGTATGTGGAGCCCGGCGGATAGGTGCCGCGCAAAGCGCGGTTGAGCAAGGGCTTGTCGAGCGACTCATTCAGGGCTTGCCAATTTTCGGCATCGATGCCCTCGACAAACAGGTTGGGGTCAAAGGTGGGTTTGCTGACAAAAGCCAATACCTCGCCGGTTTTGGGGTCGATGGCCACCAAGGCACCACGCCGATTGCCATACAGGTCTTCGACCAACTTTTGCAGCTTGATATCGACCGACAACACCACCGTGTCGCCGGGCTTGGCCGGGCTGCTGCTCAAGCGGCGAACAGCCCGACCACGGGCCGAGGTTTCCATCTCGTGCACGCCGGTGATGCCATGCAGTTCACGCTCGTAGCTTTGCTCCACCCCGAGCTTGCCGATGTAATCGGTGCCGCGGTAATTGGCCGCGTCTTCGGACTCTTCGATCTTGGCCTTTTCGCTGGTGTTGACGCGGCCGATGTAGCCAATCACATGGCTGGCCAATTCACCATACGGGTAGTTGCGAAACAAGCGCGCCTGGATCTCGACCCCGGCAAACCGATAGCGCTGGGCGGCAAAGCGGGCCACTTCTTCATCGGTCAAGCGGGTGCGGATGGGCACAGAGTCAAAGCTTTTGGACTCGTCGAGCAGCTTTCTAAAGCGCCGCCGATCGCGCCCTTGGATCTCCACCACCGTGGCCAACTGATCGATCAGCGTCTCCAGCGGTTGCGTGACCTTGGACGGTGTGATCTCCAAGGTGTAGGCCGAATAATTGGTCGCCAGCACAATGCCGTTGCGGTCCATGATGACACCCCGATTGGGCACGATGGGCACGATGGCCGTGCGATTGCCCTCGGCCTGCTCGTTCAAATCGTCATGGCGGTAAATTTGCAAATAAGCCAGGCGCAAGGCCAGCAGGGAAAAAGCCGCCACCACCGCCAACGAGGCCACCAACACGCGGTAGCGAAAGCGGCGCAAATCGAGCTCTACATTGCGCAATATGCTCATAGGGGTCGGTGGTCGTCAGGGTCAGGGGCGCGTCGCTGCGGGGCGAGCAACAGCACCGACACCAGCGGCCAAGACAGCGCTTCAATCACCGGGGCCAACAGCATCCACCAGCCCGGGAACAAACTGCCCGAGAGCATGCGCACCATCAGTTCGAGCAGGTGGGCCAATACAAACAAGGGCAGCACTTGCAAGGACTGCTGGGGCTCTTTGAACCACAGCAAGCGCCGGTGAATCAATACGGCGCAATACCCCAACACGGTGTAGGACAAGGCATGTTGCCCCAACAATGAAGACTGCTGCACGTCATTGAACAGGCCAAACAAAAACGCCACGCCAATGCCCACCCGCTGCGGCTGGTGCACGCACCAAAAGACCAACACCAGGGCCAAAAAGTCGGGTGTCCAGGCCGCATTGCCCAACACCACCATGTTGAGCACCATGTTGAGCAACTGGGCCGACAACAGGCTCATGAAAATAAACCATGGGTTGGCTGGCAACAGCAACTGCTGCCCACGCGGCATGATCATCGCGGGCCTCCCTTGATGGGCAAGGTGCTGGGCCGCTCATGCGGCGGGCGGGGCGGCACTTGTTTGCCCAAGGGTTCGAGCACCATCACATGGCGCGCCCCTTGCACCCGGCCCTGAGGTTGGCACAAGATGCGCGCAAACACCGACTCGGCGCGCCGCTCCACCTTGAGCACCACCGCCACCGGCACACCCGGCGGGTAAATGGCATCGACACCGCTGGTGGTGAGCAAGTCGCCCACCTCAATGTCTGCGTTGGCCGCCATGTAACGCAGCTCCAGCAAAGGCGCACCCCCGGCCTCGCCATAAGCCACGCCGCGTGCACCGGTTCTGGTGTTGAGAACCGGGATGGACTGCTCGCGGTCGATGACCAAGGTGACTTCACTGACCAGCGGCATCACGCGGGTGACTTGGCCCAGCACCCCGGCATCGTCCATCACCGGCGAGCTTGGCTGCACCCCTTGCAGCGCGCCTTTGTCGATCACCACCTTGCGGGTGAACGGGTCGGCCGAGTCGTACAACACCTCGGCGGCCAAGGCGCTGGAGCTCAGGCGCTCTCGCAAATCCAGCAAGCGGCGCAGTTGTTGGTTTTCCAAACTGAGTTGCTCCACCTGACCGGCGCGCAAGGCCTGCTGCTGGAGCTTGAGGGACATGGCCTGCACCTGCTGCTGCGCTTCGTCACGGCCTTCAAAAAATCGACCCGCTGTGTCGATCAGCCAGCTGGGCCGCATCGACACCCACTCCAAGGGGTAGAGCAACAAAGACATGGTGGCCCGCAGGGGCTGGGTCACGCCATAGCGGGCATCGGCCACCATCAACAGCACCGACAAGAAAGAAAACACCACCAGTTTGGACAGCGCCGACATCCCGTGCCTGAAAAAAGCCGGGGGTTTGCGGTCAATCGTGCCCAGTGGCATGGCGGTGGTTCAAAAGGTCAAGTTTGGACAAAGAAAAGGGCCCATCGCTGAGGGCCCGTCTGGTTGCACAGGGGTGGGCTTGGCAGGCACACCCGTTGGCTCATTCACTGGTGAAGATAGAACCCAAACGCTCCATGCGCTCCAGGGCCAAACCACAACCGCGCACCACACAGGTGAGCGGGTCTTCTGCCACCAACACCGGCAAGCCTGTTTCTTCGGCCAGCAAGCGGTCGAGGTCGCGCAACAAAGCGCCGCCGCCGGTGAGCATCATGCCGCGCTCGGCAATATCGGCACCCAACTCGGGCGGGGTTTGCTCCAAGGCGTTTTTGACCGCTGAGACGATGTTGTTGAGCGGGTCGGTCAGGGCTTCCAAAATTTCGTTGGAAGAAATGGTGAAAGAACGGGGCACGCCTTCAGACAGGTTGCGGCCCTTGACTTCCATTTCTTTGACCTCGCTGCCTGGGAAGGCCGAGCCAATTTGCTTTTTGATCGATTCAGCGGTGGGCTCGCCAATCAACATGCCGTAGTTGCGGCGGATGTAGTTGATGATGGCTTCGTCGAACTTGTCGCCACCCACGCGCACACTGCCTTTGTAAACCATGCCGCCCAAGGAGATGACACCCACCTCGGTGGTGCCGCCACCAATGTCGACCACCATCGAGCCGGAGGCATCTGAAACGGGCAAACCCGCGCCAATGGCGGCGGCCATGGGCTCTTCGATCAGGTAGACCTCAGAAGCACCCGCACCCAACGCAGACTCGCGAATGGCGCGGCGCTCCACTTGGGTGGAGCCACAGGGCACACAAATGATGATGCGCGGGCTGGGGCGAAACAGCGAACGCGGGTGCACCATCTTGATGAACTGCTTGAGCATTTGCTCGGTGACGGTGAAGTCGGCGATCACGCCGTCTTTCATGGGTCGGATGGCTTCGATGTTGCCGGGCACCTTGCCCAACATGGCCTTGGCTTCGTGGCCCACGGCCTGAATGCTTTTTTTGCCTTGGGGGCCGCCTTCGTGGCGGATCGAAACCACCGAAGGTTCATCAAGCACAATGCCCCTGTCACGCACAAAAATCAAGGTATTGGCTGTCCCCAAATCGATTGCCAGATCGGTCGAAAAATACCGACGAAATGATCCAAACATGTCTGTCCTAACGAGCGCACGCGTGGCGCCCTGGTGCGTTGCTTATTAATTCACCCGCCGGGTGCGGGTCACAAAGGCGAGATAATACCCTAACGCCCTGTCAATCAGGGCTTTGACCGCCCTGACAAAACACGGTTCCACGGCTTAATTTGCCTACTTTTTGATCAATTCGCCATGTCTTTGACCCCCGCCGACATCCAGCGCCTGGCGCAACTCTCTCGTTTGTCTTTTGACAGCGAGCAGCAACGGCGCTTGCTGCATGGTTTGAACGATTTTTTCGCCATCGTCGAACAAATGCGCGAAGTGGATACCACCGGCGTGGTGCCCATGGCCCATCCCATTGATGCGATGGGTCATTTGGGCGACTTCGTGCCATCGGCTGCCAATGGCATGGCCTTGCGCTTGCGCGAGGACGTGGCCAGCGAAGCCAACCAACGCGAAGCCAACCAACGCAGCGCACCTGCGGTGGAACGGGGCCTGTTCTTGGTGCCGAAAGTGATCGAGTAAACCATGAGCGATTGGCACACCTTGGGCGTGGCGCAACTGTCCGTCCATTTGCAAAACAAAGACATCAGCGCAGTGGAATTGGCCACGCGAATGCTGGCCCGCTTGGGCGGCAACCCCCACAACGCATTTTTGAGCGTGGACTCAGAGGTCACCTTGGCCCAAGCCCGTGCCGCCGATGCCCGCATTGCAGCGGGCGAGCGCAGCCCATTGCTGGGTGTGCCCATTGCGCACAAAGACATTTTTGTCACCACCGACTTTCCCACCACCGCCGGTTCGCGCATGCTGGAGGGCTACCGCTCGCCCTTCAACGCCACGGTGGTGCAGCGCTTGGCCGATGCGGGCATGGTGAGTTTGGGCAAGCTCAGTTGCGATGAATTTGCCATGGGATCGGCCAATGAAAACGTGGCCGTGCCATCGGCCAAACCCCAGGCCGTGACCAACCCTTGGGACACGGGTCGCATACCCGGCGGCTCTTCCGGCGGCAGCGCTGCGGCGGTGGCCGCTGGTTTGACCCCTGCGGCGACGGGCACCGATACCGGCGGCTCGATCCGACAACCAGCGGCCTTTTGCGGCATCACCGGCATCAAACCCACTTATGGCCGCGCATCGCGCTACGGCATGGTGGCCTTTGCATCGAGCCTGGACCAGGCCGGTCCGATGGCCCGCAGTGCCGAAGACTGCGCCATGCTGCTCACAGCCATGTGCGGCGCAGACCTGGACCGGGACTCCACTTCGCTGGACTTGGGCCACGAAGATTTTTCGCGCCACTTGAACCAACCCTTGACGGGTTTGCGGGTGGGCGTGCCCCGGGAATGGTGGGGTAACGGTGTGCAATGTGATTGGTTCCCAAACATGCCGCCCAGACGTAGCGAAGGCATTCAGTACGAGGTTCAATTTGCCATTGACGAAGCCTTAAAGGCGCTTGTAAATCTTGGTGCAACACTGGTGCCCATTGCTTTGCCGCGCACCGAGTTGTCCATCCCGGTTTACTACATCATCGCCCCGGCCGAAGCCTCCAGCAACCTCTCGCGCTTTGACGGTGTGAAGTTTGGCCACCGTGCCAAAGACTTCACCGATCTGGCCGACATGTACGAAAAGACCCGCAGCGAAGGCTTTGGCGACGAGGTCAAGCGCCGCATCATGATTGGCAGCTATGTGTTGTCGCATGGCTATTACGATGCCTACTATTTGCAAGCGCAAAAAATTCGCCGCATGATCGCCGACGATTTCCAAACCGCCTTCCAACAGTGCGATGTGATCGCAGGCCCCGTGGCCCCCACGGTGGCATGGCAGCTGGGTGACAAATCCAACGACCCTTTGGCGAACTATTTGGCCGACATCTTCACCCTGCCCGCTTCACTCGCTGGCCTGCCCGGCATGAGCATCCCTGTGGGCTTGGGCGAAGGCGGTATGCCGGTGGGCATGCAACTGATTGGCAATTATTTGCAAGAGGCCAAGTTGCTCAATGTGGCGCATCAGTTCCAGTTGGCCACCGGCCACCACAAGCTCACCCCAGGAGGTGCCGCATGAGCGCCCCACTCGTCCACGGCTACGAAGTTGTCATTGGCTTTGAAACCCACGCCCAGCTCTCCACACAGAGCAAAATTTTCAGCCGCGCACCCACCGCTTTTGGGGCCGAACCCAACACCCAGGCCTGCGCGGTGGACCTGGCCCTGCCAGGCACGCTGCCAGTGATGAACAAGGGTGCCGTTGAGCGCGCCATCCAGTTTGGCCTGGCCGTCAATGCGAATGCGGACGATCCCAGCAAGAATGTGGCCAAGCGCAGCATTTTTGCGCGCAAAAACTATTTCTACCCCGACCTGCCCAAGGGCTATCAAATCAGCCAGTTTGAAATTCCGGTGGTGCAAGGCGGTGAGGTGTCTTTCTTTTTGCAAGAAGGCAAAGAAACGGTGCGCAAAACCGTGCGTTTGGTGCGCGCGCATTTGGAAGAAGATGCGG
>JACCDW010254412.1_pt1 | contig 23119 bp, 33 predicted proteins | sample 7449781 | NCBI WGS metagenome assembly JACCDW01 (sample SAMN15323449, study PRJNA562643) | freshwater metagenome | isolation source: river surface water | place: USA:Blue River Watershed | collected 2017-08-18
ATACGTTCGTTTGAAGGTTTGAGACATTTGCTTGTAGGTTGTTTATGTTTGAATAAACCAGTATCAGGTTTGATTGAAGGTTTGAGACGTTACTCTGTAAATCTGATACGTTCGTTTGAAGGTTTGAGACATTTGCTTGTAGGTTGTTTATGTTTGAATAAACCAGTATCAGGTTTGATTGTAGGTTTGAGGTGTTACTCTGTAAATCTGATACGTTCGTTTGAAGGTTTGAGGTGTTTGCTTGTAGGTTGTTTATGTTTGAATAAACCAGTATCAGGTTTGCAGTCGAATTTAAATTTGTAAGTAAACCACCATCACCTATAAAAAATCCATCACTGATTATATTTCCAGAAACGTAAATAGAATTTGCTGTTAATACATTAGTTTCATAAGTTTCTAGAATGGTAACATTATTAATAGATGTAAATGTGTAACAATTTATGTTGCCATATACATGTAAATTTCCACTGATAGTTATATTAGAATCTGGCAATGATGTAATTGTACCATCACTATTGAGAGTAATTTCATAAATACCATTAACAAGTTTATTAGCAGAAGTTGTTAATGAAGAACACCCATTTGGAATATTATCAAAACTACTACAGCATGAATAATTATCCATCTTAATTTAATTTTATATTTTTTGTACTGTGTGTTAAAATTATTTTAAAACTATATGTGTATCATAATATGAATCAAGTTCATGAAATTTTGTTAAGAAAGAATTTACCACATGTAGCTACAATAAAAAATAGAAATGGTGATCTAGAAGAATTGTCTGATAATGGTCAAATTGTTATTAATCATGTTATAAAAGGAATGTCAGAACTTAATAAAAATGGTATAGTTTTATTAGATATTCAAGTTGGAAATAGTTATGAAGGAATCACGAAAATTAAAAATATAGAATCTTCAGGGTTATATCTCAACGATACATGGATAATTGTTCCTCAAAATGTAGATTTTCTTCCAGAGGGAGACAAAATAATTCCGTTTAAAAGTGATACATGGGCTCTTGGAGAATTTTTGGTATTTCAGAAAACTGGAAAAAACATACCTAAAAGATTTAAAAAATCTCAAAAATTGTTGGACACGTTTATAGGAGATGATGAAATCTTGAAAAAAATTTTAGTGATTGATCCAGAAAAAAGAGAATATACATGGAATATTATACCTGAAGATCAATCATGTACTATTCAATAAAGATATAGATCCATATAATGAAAATGGAGGATATCTTCACAAGTGTTTATAATGAACTGGGGCCAGGACATAGAGAAAATGTATACCAAAAAGCTCTAGAAGTTGAATTTAGACTTAAAGGTATACCTTATGAATGTGAACGAGTAATACCAATAATATATAAGAATCATATCATATCATATATGAGAATGGATATGGTCATAGAAGGTTCTACTATACTTGAACTTAAATCAACAAAATCACTCAAAGATGGCGATGAACATCAATTAAATCGTTACATAAAAGCTACTGGAATAAAAACAGGATATGTTGTAAATTTCGGGTCTGACATTTTAGAATTTAAGAAGTGTGAACAAGGATAGTAAAGTCTTGATTTTATTTTCAACCAACAACCATGAACGTCGATCATGTAATGGCTGGCATATGTAAAGATATATATCGTAAATTTATTGATTCTGGTTTTGAAAATTTTAACGAGTTTACAGATGCATTGTTCCAAAAACCACATGAAAAACAAAAATGCAAAGCATGTACAGCAAAAGGAATACAATGTAGTAAATATGCACTTGAAGGTGATGTGTATTGTTCAGTTCATCTAAAAAAGGAGTGTGTAAAAATTGAAAAAAAGAAAAAGACAACATCTTCAAAAAAATTGTATAAACATACACATGGACTTACGAGTCCAGTAAAAAACTGTAAACTTTGCAGTACACATGGACATATGTTTGAAGAAATTGAGTATGAGGCGTTAGATTAGTTTTTTTTTCAGGAGCTACTATAATAAAATGGCAGTTAAAGATCTTACAGATGCAAATAAAGGAAAGGTTGCAGGTTTTATCATAGGTATCATTTTACTGTTCGGTATAAGTGTAGTTGTATTTTTTAAAATGGAGGAATGGTTTAAATTGGCTGGATTTATTCCACTTGCTGGATGTGCAGTTACTATATATTACTTGGATAAATTTGTAAAAGATAATACACATTTCAAAAAATCAAATGTTCAAAACTGGGTTGAATACACAAACATAGAAACTCCTTCAAATGTCAGTGCATCTTTATCAAACGTTTCACTTGAAGTTGGTAGAACATATGCAGAGTTTGAAAACAAAAAATTTTTAATACTCAGTGGTGCCTTTCCAGGATTTTTAGCAACAAAAAATACAGCTGATACATGGGATATTATCACATTTAAAGATGCAGTGATTAACGTCGTATCAAAATCAACAGCAACAGGATTTTTATATGCAAATAAATCCGCAAATGTAACAGTGAATGTCGATAAACAAATAGTCAACAGAGATTGTGAAATTACATGGAACCCTCCTGCGGCGTGTAAAGACGGCAAAGTTCGTACAGAATCTACCAGCTTTATACAAAGTGAAGGAACTGGTAAAACATGTGAAGTTTCTTATCCTGGTGCTATATTTGACACTGTTAGAAAAGTATGGTACAAAGAAGATCCTTGTGATATAGATTGTGAAATTACATGGAGTGAACCATCCGCATGTGGTGCGGATGGCAAAAAAACAACTAAAGGAAACATACTTCACGAACAATCAGGCAAAGGAAAACACTGTACCGATGTTTATACAGGTGCTACGTTCGACGGTACAAATTGGTCAAAGATTGAGTCGTGTGCAATAGCAGAGAAACCAGCAGTGCCTGTTTCAAGTGTAGGGAAACCAGAAGTTCCAGTGACAGTGCCTGTTTCAAGTGTAGGGAAACCAGAAGTTCCAATGGTTTCAAGTGTAGGGAAAGCGAAAAAAGAAAAACCAAAACCAAAACCAAAAGAAAAACCAAAAACAGCAGCAGCAGGAATAAAATACATGAATTAATAATTAAAGTAAAAACAAACAAATAAAATAGTATGGAAAACCTATTCGAAGATGCGTTTGATCCGAGTAATCGTGCACATATTAAATGGCTGAAAGATTTTGTCACTGGAAGGGAAAAGTTCTTGAAGCATAATCCTTTTGGTATTGATGTAACACCTGATGATTATAGTAAAACTATGGATATTTTTGTACGGCTATCTCGTAAATTTATTAACAGTAGTGTAAATTCAAAATTTGGTAATTTGTTTAGTTATGAGTATTCTTATCCTATGGATGGTGAGTACCAAAAATGTCGTTTGCTAAAAAATATTCGAGGATTTTCAAAAGGTACGTATTTTGAATATGCACTCGTGAATCAGTACACAATAAATTTTTATAATTCTGATGATGATGAAGATCCTGTATTTACGATTGATAGGTTCTAAAAAAAGTTTTGTGAACAGGGTCTTGCAAAACACACCAAAGAAAAACAGACCAAAAACACAAATGGACTGCTGTACCGTGTGCTGTGAGACTTTCACCAAGAAGAGACAGCCGGTTTCGTGCGGCTTTTGCGATTTCAAGACATGCGGGATGTGCGCAACGCGATTCATCTTGGAAGGTACAATCGATCCCAAGTGCATGAACTGTAAGAAACCGTGGAGCAGAAAGTTTCTTACAGAGTCATTCGGGAAGACATTCATGACTAAAAAATATAAAGAGAAGCGCGAGAAGGATCTTTTCGAGACGGAAAAGGCGCTCATGCCTGCGACGCAAGAGTATGCGGTTCGCAAAAGAGAGCTGGAAGCTGTGAATAAGGAGATTTACGAACTCCAGAAAAGACTCCGGTTCCTTAAGGAGCACAAAAAGGTACTCGAGACGAATGGGGTTGTGTTTTCCAAGTCTGATAAGAAAAAGGAACTCTCAATCAAGTGTCCGCTGGGTGAGTGTCGCGGTTTTGTGGATTCTGATACGATGCAGTGTGGCGTGTGCTCTGGAACACTGTGCAAAAAGTGCCACGAACCGGTGGATGGATTGGATGTGGACGCGCCGCACGAGTGTAACACAGACACGGTTGAGACTGTGAAGCTACTCAAAAGAGACACAAAAAACTGTCCAAACTGCAAGACGGCGATTCATAAAATTGAAGGGTGTGATCAGATGTATTGTACACAATGCCACACTGCATTCTCATGGCGCACAGGTGAGGTTGTGATTGGGGAGCGGATTCACAATCCACACTATTACGAGTATATGAGAACGCGTGGGCTTGATCCGAGAGAGGCTCCGGTACTGGGAGGAGGAGTTCCGATACCGAGAGAGGTTGGGGATATGCCGTGCGGGGGAATTCCGGGCGATCACGATATGGGCATCTACCGTAAAGAGCACAATATAATGATGCGTCTGAGGTTACTGGTTCATGTGGAGCGTGTTGAGTTTGGGCACTATACAACTGACCGAGTATCAAATAATTTGGATCTCAGAGTGAAATACATAAACGGTGATATCACAGAGGAACAGTTCAAACAGAGTATTCAGAGGCGCGCGAAGGACACTGAGAAACGCAGGGAAATTCTCGCGGTTCTGAATACACTTGTGGTTGCCGGGAGTGACATTATGAGAAATTTATTGGAGACGGATGATAAGCAAGCGTGTGTCGAGAATTTCGATGCATTGTGTGAATTTGTGAATACATCCATGCGCGACATATCAAAATTGTACACATGTGTGGTTCCTGTGGTGCACGAATCAACGTATATTACTACTATAAAAATCTAAATATATAATAAATGACAATGTTCGACAAAGTTGTAGATGATTCTAAAAGTGTACCGATATTTCTTACAGAGTCTGTAATTTTCGGTGTGTCTGGTTTGTTACTTGGTGTTCTAGTTGATAAACAATTTAAAGCTCTAGTTAAAAAGTACCCACAGTTAAAGCTCGTGATAGCACTTGCGCAATTTTTAGTTCTCGCTGTCTTTATAGTTTTTATGTACAGATTTCTACGTAACGAGTTTGCTCTTCACTTCCAGCAAACTCTTGCAGGTATGACTTTCCCGGCAATGTATTTTGGTGTGCAAAGTAACTTGTTTGATACTGCGCAATCATTATTTTAAATGAGTATATTAAAATATGAGTAGTAATAGATTACGTCTTCAAAAATTTTTGATATCAGGGCATGTAGATCCTATCCAAAAATACCCTCCACTCACGACAAAAACACCAAAACCACATCAACTAATTCCTATAAACTATATCAAACATCATAGACGCCTTATGATTGTTCATGGTACTGGATCTGGTAAATCATTCACATGTGCGAATATAGTAAATGATTATCTAAATTCAAACAATGAAAAAATTGCACTCGTAATAGCTCCAGGTGGAATTGTAATGAATCAATTGAAAGATAACGTCCTTGAAGTTACAGGACCTAATAAACGTGTGTTTTTTGCGTCATATGAACTTATAGGTGATATGTTTAATGCCAGAAAAGCAAGATCTCTCATACAACTCGTTAACAGATATATGGACAGGATGTTAGTCGTATGTGACGAAATTCACGTTGTAAACGATAAAGAAAAGGGTCAAATGTATACACCCATAATGAATATATTTTCAAAAGCAAACAAAGTTGTAATAATGACTGCGACACCTATAAAAAACACGATTAAAGATTTGGTACCATATGCAAAAATTTTAAATCCCGGTAAAACAATCGCAAACGCAAATACAAATGATTTCAATTGTAAGGTGTCCGTATACAATCCACCTCCGCGTGTGGGTCCGTATGTGCCCGGTAGAGGTAACTTTCCAAATTTAGATATGACTGAGAAGAATGTAAATGTGCGACTAAATAGTTCAAATGAACAAGCCATACTCTCTCAAGAAGTGAAAACATACTCTAAACTGAGAACTATCGAGCGAAAATTGTTTGGAGACAGAAACCCTAAGTTTCAGACATTTGCATCTATTTATGATAAATATCCAGGTAGAACAATTGCATACTTTGAAGAACAAGCATCTGTACACGATTTTGTCAACTTTGTGGAACATACGTTTCCAAATGCAAAGGTTAAAACTATTATGGGTGGAATAAGCGGCGCTGCAAAAAAAAGGCTTGTAGACGATAGAAGTGTTGACATATATGCAGTTACGAGTGCTGCAAAAGTTGGTGCAGACTTTAAAGGAATTCGTAATATTGTATTTTTTGAATATCCGTGGACTGCTGCAGATTATTGGCAAATTGTAGGCAGAGGTGTTCGTACCGGAAGTCATAATAATGCAATGTACACGAACAAATCGGTGCATGTGTTTAATCTCATGTATAGGGCACATACAGGGTCTGAATCCCGATTCAAAAATGAGATTCAGTTGAATAAAATTCAAGTAAAGAAAAATTTAGGAAATCAAATTATGACTGATTTATTAGGAAAGAGTATAGAAAGATGTGCAGCGAGACAAAGAAGCCCTTCACCTGCGAGACGTAGAATGGCCGCTCCTTTAATAGCTACAGCACCCGGTACGTATCGAATAAATAGATCCAGAACGTACAGAACACTCCCAAGACCGGTAATAGTTTCTGGAAGTCGTATGTACGATCCAGCAAACTGGACGAGACTTTTAGGAGCACGCGTTGCGTCTGCAGCGACAGCGACAACCCCTCGAAGACCTGTCACACGAACGCCTCGTCGTGTTATACCCAAACCGAACGCAGCAAGGCGAATAAACGCAGAAACAACACGAATAAGAACAGCAATTACACATGCATCTGCGCCTGCACCTAGTACGCGTCGTCGTACTAGACCTTAATTAAGTTTTGTGAACATGGTATGTACATAAATTTGTCAGCTTGTTAAAATGGCGCTCATTCGCAAAGAGAATAACGAAATCAAAAAGGAACTCATTCAAAAATGGGTTCCTATCGGTGCACGTGTTCTTGATGTGGGTTGTGGTCAAGGTGGCGATATTCATAAATGGCGACATGCACATATAGAAAGTTTGGTGGGTATTGATCCAAACCCATCATCTATAGAAGAGGCTATTAGACGTAGCAAGGGAAACTTTGGTAAGTTTTATGTTGGTACAATTCAGTCTGCTCCTCTTGAACAGTTTGATGTTATTTGTTACAATTTTTCTTTGCAGTATCAACCAATTGAATTGCTTTCAGAAATTACACGACGACTTGTAAATAATGGAAGAGGAGGACTGTTTATAGGAACTGTAACAGATTCATCTCGTATTCATTTGGCACACATGTATGGTATATCAGTAAAGAATATATGTCCAGATAAGATATCGGTGTATATAGCGGATACACCATATTATGCAAATGGGCCAGTTATAGAACCTGTACTCGAAAAAGATATTCTCATACACGAAGCGAATAAACTTGGTTTACAACTTCGTGTATGGGAACCGTTTTCAATCTATGCAAAATTTGTTTTTCAATATCAGGTATGATTATTATATTTTTACTCATAATACTTATTTTCATGTTGATAACAACTTCAGAGGATCCGTTACTGACTGAACTTAAAAGAAGATATGGAATACTTTTGGATTCGTTAGATGAGTCTTCTGAATTTTCTATACTCAAGAAAAATAGATCAATAATAACAGCAAAAACAGATGGAAAAACGGATAACATTGCATATAACGTAAATAAAGGTTATGAGATTTACATATGTCTTGATGGTCGTAACATAAATGGTGCAATGTATGTATTGTTACACGAATTGTCACATATAACAGTTGAAGAATATGACCATAGTGAAAAATTTTGGAACAACTTTAAAAAATTACGTGAATATGCAACAAATATAGGTATATATACACCTGAAACTGAAACTGTTTATTGCGGTCAACGTATAAAAGATTCGTTAGTTCTTTAGCGATTCTTGGCAAATCTGTGTGCGAAATAAAAGAGTACAGCAGCGGCCATTGCGCTTGCAATGTTCCCATTCATCCCTGCAAAATTTGGAACAATACCTGCGAGTTTTGTTTGTACAAGGGTAGAAAAAACTACAACTGATACAGCACCTGCAATAACTGCATTAAACTGATCATCAGTTAGATTAAACGGATTTCCTGAATTTTTCTTTTTTTGTGAAATCGGCTCATTTGGAAGACTTAATCCAGCGACACGATTATTGCTTGGATTAGTGTATACATCCTGTGTGATAGGTGCTGTTGGCATCAAATCCTCAATCGAACTAGAAAACTCCATCATTTGAGGTTCGTCAACTTTTTTTTCTTGAGTAATCAATTGCGTAATGTCACTCGATCCTGAAAAGTCGACATTTTCCATTTCTTTAAGTAAATGGGTTTCTTTTTTTTAATTGAATCCGACATCTATTTTTCCATCTGCCCATTTAGTCGTTGGAAATGCTGAAACAAAATCTGGACACCCGCCATTTGAACAATCTACAAATTCATGATCTGGATATTTTTCTCTTTGTTTTACTGTGTACGGGCAACCCATTGATCCATATATGATTGTTTTACCTGTTTCAGCACCACCAACCGCGTCTGCGTCTGCTGTTGTTGGTGCCTTCTTTTTGTAATAAAACAAGTAAACGAATGCAGCAAGAATAGCGGCGCCTATAAGTATAGTTACCATATCTTCTTTACTAATCATTTATGAAATGATGAAGAAAAAAAAACTATAAACATTCACACACTTCACATAAATAAAACTTGCGTTTTTTTGGAATAATATTATGGGGCCATATGTATCCATGTTTCATGAAGCATTCATCTACTATAAACTTGTAAAATTCTGGCATTTTTCTGTTGAGTGATGCTTTGTGTGAATCGTGCAAGGGTTTCCATGTAAACCACCATGGAAAAGGAGGAGATTCGTCAGAAACATTTTCCTTTTTCATGGTATTTTTGTACCCTCGTGAAACCCATTCATCTATCATTGCATTCATGTACAATGCTAAAGCTTTTTCGTAACCATTCCACATATGAACAGCTGGATGATTTTTCCATCCATGAGACAGTCCTTTTAATGTTCTGAGTATTTGATATGCTTCAACCCGTTGTTTCCCCAGACGTAGTCTGTCCAGTGATTTCGCACACTCCTCTAGATTCGGTGACACTACAAATGTCATCATTTTGCTGTTCAATATTCCAGAGTTTTTTTTCAGGACCTTGATTACAATTCTTAATATTGTGTAAATATGTCTGCATAATTTGTTCTACTCTTTTTTGATAAATTTCAGCCATTCTTTTATTTTCGATGTAAACTTTAAATGAACAAGAAGAATTTCGGTTCGACCGGAGCTAGAGAAGTATATGAAAGTATATTAAGAGGTAATTATAATAGAGCTGCAAACATATGGTTCAGTACTAAAAACTCGTTTGCGCCATTGAACCGATCAATACTTGATGCAAAATTACTAAAAACCATAAATAAAAGAGAATTATACAGACAAGCAATAAATAAAAGAAACAAAAATATGAAAAAATATTATAATACAAAATTAGCTTCAAAATTACTTAAAATTGAACGTAAAATCAAATCAAATCGAACTAAACTAGGTGGTATACAGCCAAACACCAAGACTCAGCTAAGTGCTATACTTTCTGAAAGTAACAACACGAAAGAAAGATTACTAAAAATACTTGAAAGGGAGGTTAGTAATTCAATAGGACGGCGTGGTATTGTACCGATTTCAAATCTGACTAGAATTAATTATAAAAACAATCCTAATGCACGTGCATCAAATTATAAAAGAACAAGAACTACGTCTCGTAGTTACAGCTCTACACTTTTTTAATTGCTGAATGCGAGACCACCCATACCAGACTGGATGCGCAGAATGTTGTAGTTCACTGCGAACATGCGCTGCTGGACGGCGCTGGATGCAGCCTTCAGTGTCACTGAGACTTGAGCATTGTCAATGCGAGAGAAGTTGCAAGTGCCGGTTGGCTGGTGCTCCTCTGGCTGCAGAGCAAAGGAGTAATTGTAGATACCTGGGTAAGGGGTACCGGTGTGGTGGTAGAATGGCTGTACCTGGTTGAAGTACTTGCCAGACTGTTGAGCGAACCGATCCTGACCGTTGAGAATGAGACGGAACTGGCCGAGAGGACCAGTCTCGACATTGCCAGCGCCTGCTGTAGCGACAGATACTGGTGCACCATCCTCCACCCAGTAAGCGTTAGAAGATGCGGTACCAACGCCACCAGAGAAGCCGGTGAAGATGTGAGGAGAGCCAATTACATGAGGCTGTACGTAGTTGTTAGACTGCTGGAACAGGAACAGATTGGAAGTTACGTTGACGTTTGCGCAATTGGTGGTGAAATTCCATGCAGAGTTCTGGTTGGCAGCGGTACCTGCGGCACCTGGGTAGTTGGGGTTGGTGTAGCACCAGATCAGCTCCTTTACTGGGTGATTGTAAGAGAGACGAATCAGACTGGTTGAGGTGCCATCAGACAGACCGGTGGCAGTGCTGTAGTTAGTGCTGTCAGCACCGGTGTGCTGCAGCTGCTCGATCAGGTACTCGTGACCCTTCTGGGCGAACCGGCGACGCTCCTCAGTGTCCAGGTACACGTAGTTGGCCCACACCTCAAACTTGGGAGAGGAGCCGAAGTAGTCGCTGAAATAAGGAGACAGGTTGAAGTCCAGACGAACCTCGTGGTACTGCAGGGCAATCAGAGGCAGGTACAGACCTGGGTTTCTGTTGAAGAAGAAGAGCAGAGGCAGGTACACACGAGAGTCACCTGCATTGATGTTTGCGGAAGTGGTCATTTTGCCCCATGCGAGCTTATCAGCCTCATTCAGATACAGCTCGGAGTACAGTCTCCACCAAGCCTGGTAGTGCTTGTCGATACGCTGGCCACCAATGGTCAGCTCAACGTCAGAAATAGCACGCTCAGCAATCCAGTTGGTATCGAAAGTCTTATTGGTGGATGTAAAGTTGTTCACCTGTGGCTGCAGTGCCACATACATGTTACCGACCAGGTCACCATTGCGAGCAATGGTGACGGAAACACGACCGCCTGAAGATGGAGTACCGTTCAGGGTCTGAATGATGTTCTCCATAGCAAAGTTGGTGTGACGTTTGTAGACAGCCTGAAAAAAAGTCACCTTGGGCTGACCAGTCAGATAGACGTCCTGTGCACCATAAGCTACAAGTTGCATTAAACCTCCTGCCATTTTGTAATAAGCAAAGAAAAAAATTTTAAAGAACGCGCGCTCATTTTCTTTAAAATTTATGTAATACAAATACAAATGGCACATGAAAACGAAGACATCATATCTATGGGAGAGGAAGATGATGAGATGGGATTTCCATCACTTGAGGATTTTCTGGTCACTGATGATGGAGAAAATATTGCAACTGGTATTGTAAATGCTATAGATCGTGTTGGAAAGCAATTAGATGCACAGAATAAGATTTTTATTAAGCTGTACACTGTACTGTCAAAACTTGTTCCTCAACAACAGGCTTAAAATTTTCTCTCGCTGAAAGAATAACTAAGAATGGAGGAGGTACACAAGATTGATAAGGATGTTGAACCTCAACACGAATACAATATCAAAATGGAAATTATAAAATCTGAAGTAAATCAGTACAATGAGGACGAGCTCGAAAAATTTGTATCAAATATAGAACATCAGATGGGACTTACAGCACGCGGTGATCATTTTGTTCCGATCCAAAACCCTTTTAAACAATTTTTCAGGGAAAACGAGTTAGATCAACAATCTGGTTTTCCGTGCAATGTAGAAATAGATAGTGTTCTGGAACAAAAAAGGCGTCTCGTAAATCTATTTTCTGAACTATATCATCGTTCAACTGAGCTTGGAATTTCTACAAATCCAAGTATAGATGTAAATGGTGACGAATTTACACTCGGCGGACGTATTACACGTCTTATTGAAACTGTAGCTGATTATTTTGAGGTTGTTTTTACATGGCATCGTATATATGAACGTATAAATCATCCTAATTTGGTTCCTATCAAGGGTGATGTCGATGGGTCCTTGTTTCGTGTAAAAACACTTGATGATATAGATGATGAGTCTGAACCTACTCCATATCAAAGACTTTTGTTGTATCTGTTGAATGAATTGAAGAGACAGGGTATGAAACGTTACAAGGGTCAGTGTTGTAAACAAATCACACATGGTCCATATCTTACACGCGCATGGAAACCTCTGATGGAGATTGAAGAATTCGTGTATACGTATACACAAAAAGAGGACAAATATGATATGTGGAAAAATTTGACATCAAAACCTGGAAATGTAAAAGAGTCTATAAATCATTTGACAAATTGCAGGGATGTGCAATTTCCTGAAATTAATAAGAATCGGCATGTATGGTCTTTCAATAATGGTCTTTTCGTTGGAAAGGAGTGGAACGGTGAAATGTACACAACGAGATTTTACAAGTATGGTTCACATGAATTTGATACACTTGATCCTACTATAGTTGCGTGCAAATATTTTGATCTACCATTCGATCATTACGAGAATGTTCATTGGTATGAAATTCCGACTCCACATATGGATAAAATTCTAAATTATCAAAAGTTTCCAAAGGATGTTGCAGAATGGATTTTTGCATTTGGCGGGCGTTTGTGTTTTGATGTGAATGAAATGGATGGTTGGCAATGTATACCATTTTTCAAGGGTATTGCTCGATCTGGTAAGTCTACATTGATTACAAAAATTTTCAAGCGATTTTATGATTCAGAGGATGTGAGAACACTTTCAAATAATATAGAAAAGAAGTTTGGTTTGTGGAGTATTCATGACGGTCTCATGTTTATTAGTCCAGAGGTGAAAGGTGATCTTGCATTGGAGCAAGCAGAATTTCAATCAATGGTATCTGGAGAGGATGTATCAATTGCAAGAAAAAATCAAAAAGCGCTGAGTAAACAGTGGAATGTGCCTGGAATTCTTGCAGGAAATGAAGTTCCAAATTGGCGCGACAATTCGGGTAGTATTCAGAGACGATTTGTGACTATAGATTTTTCGAGACAAGTTCAAGATGCAGATCCACATCTCGATGAGAAACTTGAAAATGAAATTCCATTGATTTTGTGCAAGTGTGTAAAAGCATATCTTGAAAAAGTTAAACAGTTTGGCGATCAAGATATTTGGAAGGTGCTTCCAAAATATTTCAGAGATGTACAGAAGCAAATTGCAGTTGTTACAAACACACTTCAAAATTTTCTGGAGTCGGAAAAGCTGGAATATCATCCAGAGAAGTTTGTACCTCAAAAGTTGTTTGTGCATGTGTTCAATCAGCATTGTCAAGAAAACAATCTTCCAAGATCGAAATTCAATCCAGATATATATGTAGGTCCATTCAGTTCAAAGGAAATCGAAGTGCGTTCAACTTCTGTGCAGTATCGCGGACGTATGTATGCATCACAACCAATTATATACGGTGTGGATATCATTCAAGAAAATATAGAAATTTCTAATATTGACTTTTAGAAAATGACAATAACATTTCAGAGTGCGACTTCTTCAAAGCCATTAACTAAAATAGATTTGATGAGTTTATTTTGGAGAAATTTTCCAAAGGATTACAAAAGTATAATTGGATTTAAGCAGGCAATTGGAGGAAATTCAGTAATAGAAAAAACTTCAAAGGGTGTTTCAGGTGATGCGAATGCCAATCTAAAACGTGTAGAATTGCGGTTTGATTTTAAAGGAATTGCTGTTGTAAGAGAGACGTCTGTTACACTTTCAGGAAGTGTTCCGTGGGAGATGATTTATAGAGTACTTGTAAGGCTTCTCCCAGAGGCTAAAAATCTCACGTTTACCGTGACAAATACAGCTGCTCGTTTCTATTTAAAGAAAGCTGTAAATATAAAACGTATTTATGACCAATACACATCCACTACTATGAAAAAACCATATTTAATGGTTTTTGAACCAGAGTTGTACTTTTCAAGGCTACAGATTAAATTTAAAAATGATAACGTAAGTGTATCTATATTCGCTAATGGAACTGTGGTTGCGCAAGGTAAAAATTTGAAGGGAATTGAAAATAGAGTTCGTGGTGTCCTTTCACAATATACAAATCCTTTTGGTGCTAACATAAAAGTAAATCCAGTAGCGGCACGAAAAAATCTTGCAAAGAAAAGAGAACATATGGCAAATGCGAGATATGATCCTGCTAAATCATGGAGTAATACACGAGCAGGTCATTATGTTAGACCTGGCCCAAATAAAATTCCGAGGTTTTATAAAATTCCTAAAAATCCTGCATTGGTAAGACAAAAAGTAATAAGAGCATATAATGAAATTGGTGTAAATATACCTCCAAGTGTAAAATATTTATTAGGAATATCAAACAATCCAGTACTGAAAAAGAAAGTTGTAAATAAAAAAACAAATTGGAACGTCAACATGCCAACTGGTATGTATATACGACCTGGACCAGGTGGTGTTCCAAAGTTGTATAAAATTCCAAAATTAATTACTCAAGGTAGAAAAACAGTTCTAGAATCATACAAAAAAGCTGGTGTCCGCATACCAACTAAAGTTCGAGAAATTTTTAAAATACCAGAATCAATAATAAGCAAAAGTCCAAATTTAAAGGGTAATCTAACAAATAGAGGTGTGTTTAGAATAGATGGAGTGAGTTGTTCTAGATACAAACTTGAAGAGTTACAAAAAATTGCACACAAACTCGATATACCGACTCAAAGACTCTCAAAACAAAAATTGTGTCTCGCAATACGAGCAAAGCTAAAACCATCAAATACTAAAAAAGTAAACTTTACTGCAAATGGTAAAAATTACTCAATTCTCGTGAACGATCGTCGTTTATTTAAAGATGGTAGATCACGAGCTTTAAATTCATTCAAGATTTCCGAATTAAAAAATCTTATAGAAAAAATAGGAACATCTACAAATAAAACAAAAAAGAAGAATATCATAAATGCAATTATAGATTGGAAGAAAACGAAGAATGTTGCAAATGCACTCTTTAATAATTCACCCACACCTTCACCTTCACCCGTGAAGTCACCTTCACCCGTGAAGTCACCTTCACCCGTGAAGTCACCTTCACCCGTGAAGAAAACATATCCATTAAATCTTGCAAAATCATTATTAGGTAATGGATTTTCGAATAATGAACTGAAAAACTTTTTGGATAAATATTTATTGTTACCATCAACATCTAAAGGTACTGTCAGCAAGATTGAGTACAAAAAACTGGTTAAAAGTTTCAAGGATCGGCGTAACATTCGTGAAAAACTTGAGAAGGAACCTGTACATCATGGTCGCATGATGAATGTTGAGGTAGAGTCTCTTTGAATTTATCCCAATCCATAATTTCACATAAACCATGTTCGCGTTTATGTAAAACACGTTTCCAAAAATCATCCATAATTGGTAAATATTTTTCAAACCATTCTCTACTACGTTCTACTCTTATAATACTAAACTCGTCTTTGAGTTCACAGTATTGTACAAAATCACACAGTTCAAGATTTAAAATTTCTAATAGCAGTTGAATTTGAGGCATGTAATAGTCTGGCACCTTTTTGGAAATTTTTTTAGGACATTTAATTTCTATAAGAATTCCATCTTCTGTAATACCATCTGGACTTCCACCAAGCCATTTGTATTCCGGGTGTACCATTACACCGAATTCATGAGTTTTTGAACCTGTAACAGCGTCATATCTGTCTCTTATAATTGGTTCAAGCCTAACTCCTCTCTCTGTATCTACATTCCCATAAAATTTTCTATGTCCACATTTTTCAAGAATGAGTGCATCTGGCGTTTTAAAAAAATTACATCCTATAGCAGCTGCTACATCACTCGCAGTAAGCATATTACCTCTGAGCGCAAACCATTCTGGACTCCGCTGGTCATCAAATTTTGTATCAAGTAGTTTAGCAACCAATGGGTGCATTTATAGATATTCCAGCCAAATGTTTAACAGCTTCTTGTGCTGCATATTGTTCTGCTTGTTTTTTAGTAGTCCCTGAACCTCTTCCATATATGTACGAATTTATATACACCGAAATATAGAATAATCCATTTTCAAACCCATCTACAATGTAAACTGGTAAATTATATTTATTATGTTGACAAATTCTCATAAGTTGATCCTTAAAATTGTCATCATTCATATCAATAGGGTAATCTTCAATAAGTTTGAAGATGAATTGTTTGGTATGAATGATACCAAGATCTATGTATATAGCACCTATAAGAGCCTCTAGAACGTCTTCTAATATTTTTGGGTTATTATTCCATCCTTTTCGAATTCCTTTTTCATCCATAATAACCCATTTATTCAGGTTCAGTTGTTTTGCTATTTCTGCTAATGTTGATCCTCGAACAATTTTAGTTCTCGCCTTTGTAAGAAATCCCTCTTCATGTTCGTTTGAAAAACTATCAAACAGATGTCTCGTAACTATAAAACCTAACACAGAATCACCCATAAATTCAAGGTTCTCATATGAACCTTTAAGTTCTGGATACTGTTTTAGTGCAGATTTGTGTGTGAATGCCTGAATGTACAAATTCATGTCAACTATTTTAGTTCCTATTAGTGTTTCTATTTCTTTTTTTGTAATGAACAACATTTATAATATATATTTATATTTTTTTAATTATGTACTCTTCAAGAGCTTCTCTAAATTCAGTTTCAATATCTGGTTTTTTACTTTTTACAAATCGTATAGCTCTATCTACATCTAAATTCATTTTGTGCATGACATAACCGATGACCATGGTAGCGCTTCTCCTTTGTCCTTTAACACTAAAAACAATTACGTCACAATTATTTGATACTTTTTTATCTATTATATCAATTACTCTAACAAGATTTGATTTTATATCATTGATGTTATCATCCATCGGAATGCGTATACCCTCTCTAAAATGCATAGGAATATCTCGTGTACAATTTATTACAAAATAGTTGAACGGCGACAACTTGAATTCTTCATAGTTACTCAAAAATAAATGAGGCAAAATCTCGTACATTTAACTCATAATCTCAAAAAAATTTTAAGCCTTCACCTTCGGCTTTCCCTTTTTTACTGGAGTCGTTGCTGCAACGTCAACCTCTGTTGATTGTACAGCAGGAGGTGTCTTGATATAATGGTGATTGATGTATGTTTGAATCTTTAGGAAGTTCATATCTACACCATCTGGGGGATTCAGCAGAGACTTCAGAGCGTCATCGAGATTAATCTTTTTTCCCTCTGTGAGTCCTTTCTCCTTTGCATATGCAGCAATACGCTTTGTAACCTCTGACCGTGAAATAAGCTCATCATCTTTGAGTCCCAAGAAAGTTCGAAGTTTCTCCGAAACCTGCAGGGGCTTCTTGAAACTGTTGTTCTCTGAGCGTGCTTTCGCCTTCTCTCCTGTTGGGTCTTCCAGGCGCTGACGAATCTTCCGAACGTCTCGCTGCAGGGACTTCAGTACTTTGTCCATTGCCTGAAGGGATGACTGAAGAGACTCCATCTCTGAATAGTATAATAGCCTTTTCTTTAAACCCTGGATAAAATAGTAAAATAATTACAGCAAGATACAATGGATTCGGTAGTATGAGACTTATGACTAAAATATGCCATAATTTAAATCCAATAAAATTCATGTTCAGTACATCCATAATTTCTTTTGGTATGAGTGCGTCCGCCATCTTGTAATAATGTTACATAAAGAAAATGGAGTACGGAAAACCCGCAAGACTGTCTGATGGTCGTTACTTTTTGAAAATCACAGGATCAGATGGCTCCAGAATTCTAAAACAGTTAAACAGTGTCGAGGTACAGGAGGAAAACTGTTATAAAGTTCCTGATAAAACTTTCGAAAATGTGGATGAAGAAATTATCAATCAGGCGGATTCATGTTCAGAGGCGTGGTTCGGAAAAAAGATTGATCGTTCAGCTTTAAAATCTGCATACGATTCTTCTGTGAGTGTAGGAATTCTAGAAGCTCAATTTGCTAAGAAAAACGGTACAATAATGACAAAGGTATTTGATACAGAAAAAAATGAAATATCAGTAGATACATTAACTCCAGGAACTAAATGTGATATAGTAGTCGAACTCGTTGGTATATGGTTCATCAAAAAATCTTTCGGTCCTATATGGCGAGTTGTACAAGCTCGGTTGAAAAAAGAGCAAAAAGTTGAACAGAATTATTTATTCAATGATGACGATCAGAGCAATGATGATGATTATGATGTGTAAAAAAAATTCGTGTATAGATTATAAATGGCATTCATACTTGATGGAAAAACAATTCTTATAATTGGTCTTGTTTGCATCATCGCTTATTTATTACTGAAACCACAGGAGAGTACTTTTGTACTTGAGGGCGCTCCTTTAGAGGGTGCAGGCGATGAAGTTGACAAATCTGTAAACTTTAAAGATTCTGTAAAGCAGATGTATACTTCAGGTAAAGATATAGGTGTTGTTGAACAACCCGGTGATGTACAGACTGTACCTGCTGCACTACTCCCGAATGAGGTTCCAGTAACTGAAGATTTTGGTCAATTTTCCACTGACGACATTCTCAGTGGACAGAATTATTTAGATCCTCGCACACAGATTGGTTATCCAGAGACTGTAGGTGGAACTCTCCGGAATGCAAACCTGCAAATTCGCTCAGAGCCAGCAAATCCACGCGATCCAGTAAGTATATGGAATCTGTCCACAATCACACCAGAAGCTATGAGACCTCTCTTCGAAATACAAGATAAAGAATATGAGTAAAATAATAACAAATGTCTGACTTTAAAACTATTGTTTCTGAGTGGATTGGTCTTAAAAAACATCTTGCAGAAGCACGTAAAGATCTATCAGTTCTCGCAAAACGTGAAAAGGAACTTTCAGCACTCATCAAACAAAACATGTCACAGAATGATGTTGAAGATGTAAAACTTCAGGATCATAAAGTAAAACTACGTACAAAGAATGCAAAAGGCAGTATAACCAAAGATGTTATACAGTCTGGTCTCGAGAGTTATTTTTCAGGAGACGCAGTTAAAGTTGAGGGTGCTATGAAAGCTATACTAGACAGTGCACCTGTAAAACAGAGATCTACTCTGTCTGTAACTAAACATGTATAGCGACTATTACGAAATTGAAAATGAGTTGTATGAATACGATTCAGATCAACAGGAAGACGAACTTGAAATTTCTCCAGAGGATTGGCAAGATCTTCATAGCAATGAACTACTTGACGTTTGGTTTTCTATTGTTGAATACCATGAAGAGTGGTATCTTCCTATAAAAAAAACATTTAATGAATTTTGTGAATTTGTGTATAACGAACCAACTGTGGAAATAATTGTGCCTGAAATTCAGGCGGTAAAAAATCATAAATTTGTCAAGGGAAGAGACTGGACTAAATTTTTTCTCTAAACTAATGTTAAAATGAATAACATTGACATCAGTAACGCAAAGGTACTAACTCCAACTGTGCTGTTTGCCCTTCTTGGTTCTGGATTAGTCTTCTTTGTTCAGAAGAATGGAAGCCATACATTTGGCCCAACTCTTCTGGTTAACGCACTCATATTCGCCGTACTCTATTATGTTTTAATGAAGTTTGTGCTCAAGAAGGAACTGACACGCGCTGATATTATGGTACCAATGGTACTGTATATTCTTCTTACTCCAGGTGTACTTCTGACCATTCCACCAGGTTCCAAGGGTCTGTTCATGTCCGGCCAGACATCTGGTGCAGCTGTAGCAGCTCACACTCTCGTGTTTGCTCTCGTATTTGCGCTGCTGCGTAAGTCTTTCCCCCAGTATTACTAAAAGATGAAATATTTGATCATCGGACCTGGTTCGATGTATATATATGGATTCATGGGGATTCTTAAATGGCTACAAGATACAGGACAACTCGAAGATCTTAAAGAAATTTCATGTTCATCAACCGGATCTATACTTGCTTTTTTTTACATTTTAACAGGTGGAGATTTTGAAAAAATATTTGACATCCAGTCAAAAGTAAATCTAGATGAAATTGGAAAAATTGAAATAAAGAATCTTATACACAAATATGGACTCATAAATTCAGAACGTTTTGAAGATATTATAGCTAAAAAGTCCATAACAAATCCAACATTTAAAGAACTTTATGACTTGAATCCTATCAAGCTATACATTACGACATATGATATTGTAACAAAAAAAACATATTACATGTCAGTTGATACTGCACCAAACATGAAAGTTTCACACGCAATAAGAAGATCTATATCCGTTCCTCTTCTATTCACTCCACATTTTGAAGATGGTAAGATTTTCGTCGATGGATCTACAACCATTTACAATCCATATGAGCCGTTTTTAGGAAAGAATGACGAGGTTCTTGAAATAAGAGTAGGATCAACACCATCGACATACAAAAAACCAAAAACTCTTTTCAAATACCTAAAACTTCTTGTGTCTATGTACTGCACAACTCGATATGATTACAAAGAATTTAAACGTCTAGAAATATGCTCAGATATTGACATGTTTAATTTTGGAATGTCAGAAGAAGAAAAGTATAAATTGTACCTCGAAGGTTATACAGTTGGAATAAATTCCCAATGAAGTTCGTCAGTTATATTTTTCCATATTTGGTCTTGTTTATAAAGCTTATCCTTTGATTTTAACAATGGAAAACAAATCAAAAAATCATCCTCTGATAAAAGTTCACAAAATTTGTATAATATATACGAATAACTCAAAAAATTCTTTCGTTCAGGTGGACAGTGTTTAGTAAATGGCTTTTGTATATGGTGAAACATGACCCTTAGCTTTTCCTCAAGGTCCTGTGTCATACGTGGTGGTTTTATCCCATTTAGAATACTTGTTATATACGGTACATGTTCGTAATACTTGTTGAGCTTGAGTTTTTTTAGTAACTCACGCACTCTTGTATGTGTTATATCACTCTTTGAAGCTTTTTGCTTTCTAAATTCACTTTTCAATAAATCAAATACTTCTTGAGAAATATTTGTAACTTCCTTCGCTTGAAATTGTGCAAGCCATTCATTAAAGTGATTCTCTCTCTTGTAACTGTATATAATCTTCGTCTCATTTTCTTGTTCCTCTTTATAACTTCTCTCTCCAGAAAATGTATATTGCGCAAAACCACAATCCATACATACAGTGTCACTCGAAACATCATCGTAAAATAAATTAGAACTCAAACAGGTTTCACAATTTGAAGAAAATACTGAAAACGCTGGTTGTTGAACTTCATTATCCATAAAATATGGGTCATTTTCTACCTCCTCCATATACTTTTTGAACAGGTCCTTTTTGTTCTTACATGCGTCGTAATTTTGTATATAATATGCAGTTTTTGACATGTATTCGCATAATTCGTCCGGTGTATCTTTTAGTTCATTTATTTTTTGTTTGTACCTAGCAATCATTTAAAGAGAAATGTGTGAATTTTTTAATAAGATGATGATGAACATAATTTTACTTTTCAAACAGAGTAACTTCAGTATCATCAGGAAATTTTACATAGATGAAACTAAACAAATAACTGAATATGTATACAACTCACATAAATTTTTCACAGACACATGGCCTCCAAATACAACTACAAAAGGAACACCAATAAAATCTGTTATACGTGATGACGGAAAGGATATAACTGAAACTGTTCTCAAATACGCAGGACCTCTAAAATGCTATGTAAATCCAATAAGTCTCAATACATTCAAAAAGAAACTTCGTTTACGTCTTCATATTTTAGGAGTAAAAATTCTATATGAAGATGTATCAGAACCATTCAATGGTGATATTACAGTAACAGATATTCTTGGGAAAACCCGTACAATTAAACAATATAATCAAGATATAATCAAATGAGTCGAATCTTTCTTCTTGATAAATCTGGATCAATGGAAATGCGACTTGAAGATACAATTGGAGGTTTCAATGCATTCGTTCGAGACCAAGTAACTTCTGGAGGTACAATGTCTCTGTATACATTTAGTGATACATGCACATGTGAATACAAAGATATTCCTATTGAAGATGTAAAACAACTTACTCATGAAACATATGTTCCTCAAGGATCTACAGCTCTTTTTGATTCAATGGGACACATTCTCAAAAATCACAAAGATGGATTCTTTGTGATTTTGACTGATGGGCATGAAAATAGTAGTAAAACTTACACAAAAGCACACATCAAGGACCTAATTGCGCTATCGAAACTTGAAATCTTGTACATTGGAGCTGACATAGAAGAAGCGAACGAAATTGGTATAACTAATACACTCTTTTATAACGGAGAACATACAAGGGATGCACTCAGAACCGCTTCACAATCCGTGACCCTATCTTTCGAGAAACAAATCTAAAACCAACGTCGTCTTTCTCTGTTTTCTTTTTCTCTTCTTTCTCTGTTTTCTTTTTCTCTAATATTTCTATTAATATTATTAAGCATTTTTTGTTTCCATTCGTTTCTCAATTTTTTCAATCGTTGCTTTATATTTGTATTGCTGTTACCAACATTCAATTTTCTTAATTTGTTTAAGAAAATTTTCCTTTTTTCATAAGCACCTGGATATGAATATATATTACTACTTAATTTTTTAAGATTTAATATATTTTGATACTTATTATTTTTTGAAATAAGTCTTGTAGTTTGGTATAACTTAGGTAAGAATGCAGGTGGTATAAGACTAGAGCGTGCATAAATAGAGTTTAATAACGCCATACTTTCATTGTTTTTTTTCATTCGATTTTTTTCAACATTATGGTTTCTTCCGTTTTGGATTCTTCCATTCTGGTTTCTTCCGTTTTGGATTCTTCCATTCTGGTTTCTTCCGTTTTGGATTCTCCTGTTTTGGATTCTTCCATTTTGGATTCTCCCGTTTTGTGAATTATTCATTGTTTATATACTACGTATAAATTTTATACGTGACCCTATCTTTCGAGAAACAAACGCAATAGCTTTCTGTAAGCTGGGTTTACTCCATAAAAGCCATCTACTCCAAAATCCTGCAGAATATTTTCCTGAATTTTTCCAATTTTCACCCATACCTGAATGACGTATTATATACCTTTTCATTCTGTCTTTGTCTTTATGAATCGTATAATCACTGTAACCTTTTTGACCAAAATCTACA
>JACCDW010239348.1_pt1 | contig 23114 bp, 26 predicted proteins | sample 7449781 | NCBI WGS metagenome assembly JACCDW01 (sample SAMN15323449, study PRJNA562643) | freshwater metagenome | isolation source: river surface water | place: USA:Blue River Watershed | collected 2017-08-18
AGCTTTTCCAGCTATTTTTGTCTACTATATACTATTTTTAATTTTTTTTTTTATACTTTTTTCTTCTTTATTCTTTTTTAAAATTTAAATATTATTAATTAAAATATTGTGTGTGTGTTAAAAAATAAAATTAAAAAAAGTTTTATTTAATACTAACATTTGACATGTAAAATATTAAAAAATGATAATATAAAAAAATTTGAATATTATAATTTATACATAATAATAATTATACTATACTAATACAAATCATGTTTAGAATTCAAAAACGCAGTTTTATCACGGTAATTAATCAAGCTGAAGTGGCTTATAGAGAGTTTCTTGGTAAAAATCGTATTAAATTAAATCCAGGATTAAGATTAAATCTTCCTATTGTACATCAATTAACACGAGTATCACTAAAGGAACATTTTGTAGGTCTTGATAATCAAGCTGCTTATACAAAAGATAACGTTCCTGTTACAGTTTCAGGTACAGTATTTTATAAAGTCATTGACCCTGAAAAAGTATGTTTTACAATAGGAAACCCTATTGGTTCTATAAAAAGTGTTGGAGAAAGTTCTTTTCGTGCTGTAGTGGGTAAATTTGATTACGATGAGATTATAGCAGATAGAAATAATATCAACAATGAAATGCTAAAAGTTTTAGGTAAAACTACAATTGATTGGGGAATTAACACAACCAGATTAGAAATTCAAAATTTTGGACCTCAAAATCAAGAAGTTGCAAGACAATTAGAAAAACAAATGCAAGCTGAAAGAGCTAGACGTGAAAATGAATTACAAACTCAAGCTGATATAAGAACCGCAGAAGGTGCAAAACAAATATCAATTTTAAATTCAGAGGGTTTATTAATTGCTGCAAAAAATAAATCTGATGCAATGAAATATGAATTATCAGCAACTTCTTCAGGTTTATCAGAACAAATTGAAAGTCTAGCTAAACAATTTAATGGAGATACTGCAAAAGCAAGTGAATATCTGTTAGAAATGAAAAGACTAGACCATTTGGAAAAACTTGCATCTACAAATAATAAGGTATATTTTATACCAGACAAAGGTTTATTTCCTAAAGCAAAGATAATTTCTGACTTTTTTACAGAATCTAAGTAACTCTGTATATATTTAATTACTAAAAATAATATATATAACTAATAAAAATGAAAGTTAACGAAATTAAAAATAAATTAGAAAGTTTATTATCAGATTTAGAAAGTAAAAAAAAAGATATTAATGATTATATAAATGATATTGACACTAAAATAAATACTATAAAAAATCAATTGGAACTAATAAATAATAATATAGAAACAAATGTTTCAAAAAATGAATATAAAAATTCACAAGATAAAAATGAATATAAATATTCAGAAGATAAAAATTATTATGATGACGAATCAGAAAATGATAACATGGAAGACGAAGAATTAGAAGATAATGAAACAATATTAGCAAATTTAGATCCAAATTTAGCAAAATTACTAGGAATGGATGTAAAAGAATCAGATTATATAACTGATTGGAAACCACCTAATTTCAGTGGATTATCTAATAGTGAACGCATTATTAGAAAGTAACATTAAAATTTCATAATAATTTTAAGTAATTTATAATATAAAACATTTTTTTTACATTATATATATATACAATGGATTATAAATCTAAATATCTCAAGTACAAAAACAAATACCTAGAATTAAAAAATTCTTTAAATCAAAAAGGTGCTGGAGGCGACTTACCTAGCAATGGTATGTCTAATTCATCTGTTGACGAAAATATTAATGTGGTAATTAATTGGATGTCTGGTGACTCATATACATTTAAAAATATTAATAAAAATTTAACAATTAGGAATATAAAAAGTATGATAAAAAAAGAATATCCTGAAAATGCTAATAGAAATATAATGTTAATTTTTAATGAAACTGAATTAGATAATTCTCTATCTCTAAATGATTTATATAGTCAAAAAATTGAACAAGAAAATACATTAAATTCAGCATCGAATGGTTCTAATGATAGAAAATTAGAATTTAATGTTATAGTTAGTGATATTAATGATTATACACCACCAACAGAAAGTATATCTCTTTTTGGTTTACAAAATATTAATAATTTTATAGCTGTAAATGAAGCACAACATAAAAATATGGACAAAACAGAATTAATTATTAATATAGGTAATAGCGAAACCAATTCAACAAATCAAGTTCTTAGAAAATTATTTTCTGTTGTAGATGACTTAAAGTATTTAAAAATTATTTCAGCTACACAAATATTACCAGGAGTTATACCAAATACTCTTATAAAATTAGAATTTTTAGAAGAGTATCAACATGATATTGTTCCTGGTGTTTTTCCTCCTGATTTACAGATTCTAATATTTGATGAAAATAAATTTAATCAAAATATTGGTCTAGGTGTTTTACCTGATGGATTAGTTAAATTAACTTTGGGTAATATGTTTAATCAACAAATTGGTCTAAATGTTTTACCAGAAGGATTACAAAATTTGACTTTTGGTGCCAGTTTTAATAAACCTATTGGTCCAAATATTTTACCTGCTGGATTACATAGTTTAACTTTTGGTTTCAGATTTAATCAACCTATTGGTTCAGGTGTTTTACCTGCTGGATTACAAAATTTAACTTTTGGTGACAGTTTTAATCAACTAATTGGTCCAAATGTTTTACCAGAAGAATTACAAAATTTGACTTTTGGTGCCAGTTTTAATCGATCTATTGGCCAAAATGTTTTACCTGCTGGATTACATAGTTTAACTTTAAATGATGATTATTCTAGAAGCATTGCTCCAGATGTTTTACCAAATGGACTAAATGTTTTAAGAATATCTAATAATGTTGAAAATATAGAAGAATTAAAAGAATTTTGTAAAAACAAAAATATTCAACTATTTATCGATAAACAAGAACATAAATTAAATAACTAATAATTTATAATAAAAATTGTTTTATCTAATATATAAGTAAACATTGATTTAATTATATATAAAAATGAATGAAAGTAATATAAAAATAAAAAATGAATTAACACATTTATTAGAAGAATTGGAAGAAAAAAAGAAAGAATTAAAAGATTATTTAGATTTGATTGATACAAAAATACATTTAATAAAAAATCAATTATATACGAATATACATAATTCTAAAAAAACTATTACCAACACAGATAATAAACAAAAATTAGATAATTGGAACAAAGTCAAAAATGAACATGAATATGATTCAGATGATTCAGATGATAGATTATGGTTGATGGATTTACCTAAATTTTTTTCTGTAGATAATAAGTAAAATATTTTTTATTCATTAACTATTTTATCCAATAGTTTATTTATCTCATCAATATTACTAACAGTTTTTGTACATAACTCAATAATATCATCTTTACTTTTTAAAAACTTATTTTCTTTACAAGAATTATCTGATTCATCTGATTCATCAAAATCATCAGGCTCAATTGAACATCTAGTAAAAGCATATGGACTCGATGTATTTATCATAGGAAAATTTACTGGTAATAGTTTATTATCAGGCAATCCAATGTCTAATAATAATAATTCTCCATAATAACATACTAATTCATGTGAATAAGTAATTGAATATGCTTCTATAAATCTTTCATCTAAATCTTGTCCCTTATATTGATTTTCAACATATTTAACTAGTTTTTTTCCAAGTTTATTAATTATGTAATCCAAATAAAAATTCCAAGGTAATGTTATTCGATAACAATGTATTAACTTTGTTTCTTCTACTTTTTGAATGTTATCTGAATTTACAATATTTTCTATACTAATCATTTTTATTACTATTAACTATTATCAGTATATAAATATTATATCAATTTTTATTTTTTACACAAAATTTTTATTTCGTTAAATATTATATAAATATAATATGGATTTAGTTTCAATATTGTTATGGTTATGTATAATAGTAGTTCTTATAATTATTACTTACCAATGTTCAAAAATATTTTTTCCTAAACCTGTAGTTTTAGCTATATTATCAACATTTAAACATGGTAATTTTATAATTGTAGATGCCAACTTTAATGAAATAATTAAAATTATAAATGAACCTGAAAAAAATACACCTATTGTTAAAGTTATCAACCCAAATAAATTCTTCACTAGTTTATACAACTATGGTGAATTGGGTTTGGGTGAAGCATATATGAGAGGTGATTGGACAATGGCTTCTAATAATCGCGATGATCTTGTTAATTTCTTAAATACAATGTGTAGAAATCAAACAAATAATAATATCCCATCATATTCTTTAGAGGATGTTTACTCATTTTCATTAGATTACGATAAATCTAATATTAAACATCATTATGATGTTGGAAATGATTTTTATCTACAATTTTTAAGAGATGATCTTAATGCTTATAGTTGTGGATTTTGGTTTACTCCTACTGATAATTTAAATAACGCACAATATAATAAAGTAAATACAATAATTAAAAAATTAAATGCAAAACCTGGTTCTTCAATTTTAGATATTGGGTGCGGTTGGGGTAAAATCGCAAATTATGTAAGTAATGTAACAAAATCAAAAGTTACAGGTATAACTATTTCTGATGAGCAAGCTAAATTTGCTAATGAAAATTATAATCCTGATAAAGTCGTTGTTATTAATATGGATTATAGAAATATTTCAGGACAATTTGATTGTATATATTCTATTGGTATGTTTGAACATGTTAGATATGAAAATTATGACGCTTTTTTCTCTATTATTAAAAGAACTCTTAAACCTGGCGGAAGATTAGTTTTACATACAATTATTACTTTTGATAATACAAATACTGTTAGTAAAGTTGGTGATAATTTTGTTCTTAAACACATTTTTCCAGGTGGACAAATTCCACACAATGATTGGATTTTAAACAAAGCAAGAAACAATGGTCTAAATATTATACATTTTGAGGGGTTCGGTGGACAACATTATGCTAAGACTTTAAAAACTTGGAGAGAAAATATGTGGAAAGAAAAAGATTATATTAGAACTAAATATCCTGAAGAATTATTATTAAAATATGATTATTATTTTGCAGTTTGTGAAGCTGGATTTAATACTGGTCATTTGGGATTAGGACATTATGTTATAGTTTCTGAACCAATTTTATCTGTTGATAATTCATTTGGTAATATACCTAAATTTTAAAGTATATAAATAATTTTAGAAAAATCTACCAGTTTTTTTTGTTCTTGGTCTTATTGTATAATCAAAATCTTCAAGTTTTTCTAAAAATGAATAAGTCTCATCATATGAAAAATCACATATTCTATCTGGACTTAAATAATATATTTCTTCATCAGAGCAATTTTTTTCACAATCTCCACATAAGAATACATTATGTTTGGTATTATAGTATATATTGAAAAATATTATTTTTTTACAATTGTAACAATTTGATTTATTTATACAATTAAGACAAAAACATTCAGTTGATTTTTTTTTTAGTTTATAAGAATAAATTTTCTTATATTTAGGTTTAACTTGGTTAACTTTCTCTAATCCACAACTTCTACAATATGACTCTTTATTATCCATATTTTGACTTGATATTTATGATATTCTAAATATCCAATTAATTTCATTTTTTTTATTATTCTGTTTGGTAAAAATTGAAAAATATAATTTACTAATATGACATTTACATATTAACACAAATACAATCAGACTTATATAATTTACACTTAGATATCTAATAAGATGATAGAATCCAGTATAATTAGCAGATCTAATCTAATACCAATGGATAAGTTATTTGTTAGCTTTATTCTTAAGAATAACAGAGGAACTATAAATTTTTTAGCAAGTAGTATCAATGACGAATTTGGAGACTTTAGAATTTTTTCAGATAGTTTGGAAAAAAATGAAGAATGTGTAGTTGATTTATGGGGTTTAGATGATGATGAGCTTCCTGTTATTTTGGAATATAAGCCTGATTATACTACACTTTATATTACTTTTACTAATGTTATTAGACAAGTAATTTCTATCACAATTACTGAACAAGAACGTTTAGAGTTAGTCCAAGCATTTAATGATATCGATGAACATTTTATAGATATTGGTTTATTACATAGATATAACCAAAATACCTAGATATATATTACGCCTTTTTATATTGAAAAAATTGATATTTAATATCATCTGGTGACCCATATCATCTACTATATTAATATACAAGTAATACCGCCACTACACACAGAAATGTCAGAATATACTGAAAGTTCTGCTCACCAAGCTGCTATGATGCAAACTGCTATTCAAGTTACTTCTGAGGACTCTATGAGTCCGATGACTAATACACAGGAGACCCAAAAGATTACCGAGTCTTCTATTGAGATTACTAACCCTGTTACTGAACCTGACCCTAAGAAGCCTGATGAGTCTGATGTTACTAAAGAGCCTACTACCGCTGAGATTATTAGTGGGCTTATTGGACAGATTGGTCACGAAACATTTGCCGTCGGAATTCCTGGCGCTAAGGTTATCTCGTGTCACAACTCCAATGACATTAAAATCACTATGACCCAGCTTAATTCTCTAGCTCAGTTACTTGCTCTTACACCTGAGCGCGTGTACTATGCTGGTGATAACAACTGGGTTATTCGTCATGTTACAGGCTCTCGCACTGCTATCGAGCTCTTGGATAAGGAAACAAACAAGGTCTCAGGTGTTATTGAGTTTGGTCGTGTTGTTATCCTCGGTAAAAGTACTGTTCCTACAACAGTAAAGGTTAGGTGGTGGACTAATCAGTCTGGTAAGGATCTTGACCCTAAGAAGAGCGTTATTGACAGAATCATCTTTTTCCCTAGTATGGATGAACAGGAGATGCCCGAGGAATACTTTGGTATTGATGACTGGGTTGAAGAATATGGAGTTAAGATTGAGTCAGATCAGGGTATTAGTGCTACATATCCCACCGACCACCGTACTGCTTGTGCAAGTTTTCAGGGTATGTGTATCAAGACAAAGAACCTATGTGGTGAATCGGATGCACTACCATCAACGGAAGCAGCATCATACCCTGCTAGTACATCAGACCCTGCTAGTGCATCAGATTACTCAAAGCGCGACACTAATATCCTTGAGTTCCTGTCTGGAGGTGCTTTTAAGGAGTTTGACGAGGAACTTCGCGAACTGTGGGAGGAACTTAAAACACAGGTTACCACTGATTTAGGACCAATTACTGTGCCTGGTTCAGATGAGAGTCCCAAGACCTTCAAGCAGTGCTGGCTAGATAAGCAGATCTCAGACAAAGATGGTCTAAGATCTGCAGGCTGGTGCAACATCCATGACCTTGCTGAGCCAGCTGCATTCGACCCTTCTAGCGAGGCTCACAGGTTTGCTAGTTACCTCCGAGAGAAGTTTGAAGTGGAATACACCAAGTGGGAAAAGTCGCCCAAGACTACTCCACGTGCTAGGGAGCTTGCACGTTACTGGCTGCACTTTAAGAGTCTGGTTATGAGACATCCTCGTTTCCAAGCATTTATTAATAGGACTTTTGAGGAGGTGGTTTCAGTGACCAAGATTACGATGGAACAGGATCTTGAGCTTGAGATGACTCGTCAGCTCGCTCATGTAATTTGTTTGCAGGAAGTGAGCAAGGCCAAGCACAATCGTCTTACAGCCATGGTACCTTTGATGGCTGGGCTCGGATATACTCTGTGCATTCCTCCTTACGAGTCGTTCGATAAGACATGTGGAGCAATCATCGTCAGGTCTGAACTTATCAACATGTAATCTTAGTTATGGGTAGGTTCTCTTTAAGCGTTACCAATATGAGGACCCTGTATATTTATTTATGAAATAATTGTAATATGTAAAAAGTTAATTTAGCATATGGTAAATTATCTTAATAAAATAATTTATTTTTCATAGTTAAAGTATTCAAAATCTTTTTTGAACATTGTATATATTAATTCCTTATTTTCTTGACTTATATTTGACTCATTATTAGAATTATTTTCTGTAGTATTTAATTTTAAATCCGTATATTTAATTCTTTTTGGACAATTATTTTTCTCAAATATAATATTTAACTCTAAAATGATTTTTTTACAGTCTTCTTCAAAATTTTCTATTTTTCCAATATAATTAACATTAGTTTTACCTTCTATAAAATTATATTGAAGTAAAGGAGATAGTTTTTGTTTTGTCCAATTAGTTTGGTTTTGTATAGTCCAGTGTGTTTTACAACCATCTTTAATCCATTCATTTAAAGTTTTAGATTTATATGGTTGTAAATTTTTATGATAATAATACCATGACTTTATTCTATCATAGGGATGTCTGACAAATGTAAAAATATATTTATTTTTAAGATTATATTTGGATTCTAATACTTTTAGTCTTTGATGATTTTCATAAATAATAAATCTATTAATTTTTTCATCTCTATGGTTATCACGATTTTTACCTAATTCAAACATTTCTAAAATTGTTTTTGTTGCACATTTTGGAATACTTATAAATGCACCATATATTTGATTGTTATTTGAAGAATTCATAAGTTTTATATATAGTGTCTATATAATATTATTAAGTTAAATACTAAAAATTTGATAAATCATACTAATAATTAAATAATTAAATAATTAATAAAACCAATAAATAATAATGTTATGTTGTTTTTCACAAAATTATTTTACAAGAATTCCAAATACCTGTAAAGTTATGGGATTAATCATGTTAAGAAATTTAGGAATAGGATTTTATAAAGGAATAAAAACATACAAAAAAACATCAAAACCTATTACTAATCTATTTCATCATGTGGTTTCAAATTTTTTATTTGGAATATTTGAAACAATTTTTTGGCCAGTTACGTTACCTTTAATTGTACTAGAATATTCCGATGATATAATTAGATATTTTGTACTTGATTATTAAACTATTTTGTGTATTTGAAAAATTGATTATATCTAGGAATATTTTTTAATATTAAACTTATAATCTAATGGATTTTGATATAAATAAAATAGCTATAATAAATGAAGATACAATTACTCTAAAAGATGATTTTAATGAAACACTTGATGATTTGATAATATCACATTTATCAAAATATAAAAAAATAATATTTGGAAATAATTACAACAAATCAATTGATATCTTGGAGTTTTCATGTAATTCTGTAAAACATTTATCCTTTTCTAGACATTGTATATTTAATCATCCAATTAATAATTTACCAATTAACTTAGTCAATTTAGAATTAGGAGAATATTTTAATCATCCTATTGATTATTTACCAACAGGAATTCGTTATCTAAAAATATCTGGTGTCTTTAATTATCCAATTGATAATTTACCAAATACTCTTACTCATTTAGTATTTTCTAAAAAAAGCTGTTTTAATCAACCTATTAATAATTTGCCTAAAAGTTTAATTTATCTTCGTTTAAGTCCTGAATTTGACCAACCAATAGATTTTTTACCAACAAATCTTAAAAATTTGGAATTATGTTATTCTTTTAATCAAAAAGTAGACTCTTTACCTAATACTATTGAAGATTTAGAATTTGGTAATTGTTTTAATAAATCTGTTGACAACTTACCAACTAGTTTAAAATTTGTGAGTTTTAGTTATAATTTTAATCAAAAAGTAGATAACTTACCTAAGAATATTACACATCTATCATTTGGTAATTCTTTTAATTGTCAAGTTGATTCATTACCTCAAAATTTGTTAGAATTAGAATTTGGTAAAGATTTTAATCAATCAATTAATTTTTTACCTAAAACAATAACTCATTTAATGTTTTCAGATAATAGTTGTTTTAATCAAGAAATAGATTATTCAAATTTAATTAATCTTGAATATTTATATTTTGGAAGTGAATACAATAAATCTATAGATAATTTACCAGATAGTCTAAAAGAAATAGTATTACCAAGAAGATATAAAAATAAGATATCAAAGTTACCTAATAACTTAAATAGATTACATAATAGTAAATATGTACCAAATATTAAAGAACTTAAACAAAAATATAATTCAATTCAATTTATTGACGATGAATATGATTATTAGTATGATTATATTTATTTATATATCTAATATAATAATAATCTAATGTATTATGCTAAATTAGGTCAAATATTAAGTATGTATCTAGTGTATAAACAAAAAGGTGGTAAAAATTTAAGAAAAATAGTTGTAAATGCTTCTGAACAAGAAATCAAATCATTTAAAAAATATGCTGAAAAATATAAAAAAGAACTTGAAGAAAGAAATGTTACATTGGTATATATAGAATCACCAAATTATCAAATTGATTTATATGGTTACGATGGCGAATTAAAGAAAAGTTTATACAAAGAGGATTTAGATACTTTAATTGAATTAATTGATTCAATGCCTATGGGGAAATTTGAAAAGATATTAAGACAAAAACTATCAATATAATTATTTTTTACAAATGACAAATTTTTATATATAGAATAATATATTAAATAATGTCAGAAAAATACACTTTAGATGAAATAAAAGATAATTTGGAAAAACTTTATGATAGATTAAAATTAAAAGGTAGAGAAAAAGGTTTTTGGGTTATCGCTTCACGTTCTGATTTTAAACCTATTAAACTTAGTGAAACTGTTAAAGGAAAAGAAGTAGTTAAAACGATTGTAAACATTAATGATATTAAAAAAGAGTTATTAGAAGGTAAAGAACAATATTTTAAAGGAAAAAAAATAGCTTTTGTTCATTTATGGGTGCTACCATATATTACTACAGATATAAATAAACTTAAAAATAGTAAATTATCGAAAATAAAAAATGATATACTATGTGGGGTAACCATAGATATATATGTTGTTGATGAAAATGGAAAATTAAATAATGACAGAGACCATAGATGGCGTTGTAAAATTAATTTTACTGTAGATGATATGATAAATCATAAACTTAAATTTACTGATGCTGAAAAATTAATGAGACAGGTTGCTGATGAAATTGTTACTACAGGTGATTTTATAGGAATTAACTTTAAAGATTATGTTAAAGCTTATAAAAAAAAAGTTAGTAAATCATAAAATTATTTTGTAAAAATATAGTTATCAACCAAATATATCCTTATATATATTTTTTTTATTTGTAACTACTTTTGATTTTGTAGTTATTTTATTTGATTTATTCCTAGAATCTGATTCATTATCTGAATTAGATTCGGAATCAGAATCTGAATCAGAATTATCAGTATTATCACCTTTGGAAAATTTATTTTTAGAAACATTACATGAATCATTATCTGATTCAGATTCGGATTCAGAATTAGAATAAGACTCGGAATCAGATTCTGATTCTGAACTATTATCAGATTTATTTGAATAATTATCCAGTTCATCTATATCATCTGAAATGTATTTTTTTACTATCTTTTTATTACCTAATTCTTTGGTTAATTTAACTCTTTCTACAAACTGAGGTTTAGGATTCGACGAATTATTTAAGGTCATAATTATTGAAGATATAGTTCTTTTAGGAACTTTTTCTACATTACATAATCCTTCAAAAACTTCATATTCTACATTATTTTTACAATCTCCAGTAAAAACTATTCCAAACTTTGGTATTTCTTCAATAATACTTTCACCTACTTTATTATTATAAGTAAAAGTCTTTTTTCCAGGAGTCTTGTTTTTCTTTTTATCAAAAATTACCTTTATTTCATCAATAACTTTTTCAATATCAGCTATTGTCGTATTTAATTCAGTTGGTTCTGGACAATCTAATTTACTCTTTCTTCTGAGTTTTGAATAAGAAGTGTAATATTTTTTACCTTGTTTAACTACTGAATCATTTAGACTCAATAGACTTTTAGTCTTTTCTTTTAAATCATCATATTCTGTTTGTAATATTTTATTACTTCTATTTGCGTCTTCAATTTCTTTTTTATTTTTATTTATAATTGTTTTTTTAATATGTTCTTCAATATTGTCTTGTAACTTTTTATCAGAACAATTAATAGCTTCTGAATGTTTATACATATAATCACAAATCTTTTCAACATAAGTATCTCTAACAACCTGTATTAAATTTAACATGTAACGTGATTCTAAATCAATGTCACCACTTTCATTTAAAATTCCAATAATTTCTTTATTAATAGGTTGTTGTGGGTTCAAAAATATTTTTTCTAAACCTTTCCAACTTAATCTTAGTTTTTTTATTTCTAAATCTTTTAAATCGCTAAAATTTATAGTATTTACAAATGATAAATTATCTTCACCTTCATAACCACAATATTTAGCATCTACACATAGTTTAAGTAGATAATTAAACTGTTTATTATTTCTAAAATCAAAATTATCAAAAATTTGTTGAAAATAATTTTCAAAAGGATTAATCAAGTACTTATTTGTTTTGCCGTGGCTATTTTTATACCATTCAAATAGTATATTAACATTATTATTTTTTGGATTAATAATATCTTTCAAGTCCTTTATCTGTAACTTAAATGTATTATAAGTTATAATTTCATCATCAGATAATCCATCCTTTTGTACAAAATATATTTTCTTTACATTATTACCATTTTCGTCAACTTCTTTTTTTATAACTTCTTTTTGATAAGGTTTTATTTCATCTTCTAATATTTCGAGTTCTTTTGAATTTTGTTTATTCATTTCATATGTCATTAGTTTTGTGATTAACTGGTTTTCATTTTTATGAAATTTATAAACTAAACCTTGAAAGATTGCAGGTTCTATTTCATTTTTCCATAACTTTTCCATGTATTTACCTGGACCATTTGAACATATATCCATCCTAAAATAAACCATTCGTTTACCTCTAAGTAAAACCATTGCTCTTTTTGTTTCATCATTAGGATTATCTGTGTGTTGTACTTTTTCCTCTTGAAGCTCTATTACTAAATCTATATTTTGAAAAAGCATATCATATTTTTTATTATCTGATGGTTTTATTGACTTTTGATAAGTTATATCTAGGTCATTTATAAACATTTTGAAAAATGTATGTCCATAAACATTATCTAATATCCATCTAAGATATTTGAATTCATCTCTTGTTGGAGTAACTATATTTTTTATAGTTTTATCTTTAATATCACTATATACAGGTACATTATAATAATCTCCATCAATTTGTTGACTAACATGTTCAGAAAAAAATGTATCAACAAATCTACTGTATATATGGTAAAGACCAGTAGTTGCTGCTCTATGATTTATTTCTATCATAAATTCTAATGCTTCTTTTAGCGTTATTGTATCACCATTATTAGACCATTTATATTCTTTAATATTAGTTTGGTCATGCTTAAAATAATCATAAAAAGACTTGTAGTTTATAGTATAATCTTTAACTGAAATATTACCGGATTTATGTGGCTCGATAACATTTCCTTTGCCTAAACATTTTTTTAATAATTTAACTAATTCAACCTTATTTCCTTCATTATATATTTTAGTAGTAAGCATAATATTTATAAGTGATTAAATATTAAATGTTTGTTTGATTTATAAATTTCAATTTTTTTATAGTAATAATATGAATATTAAATTAAAAAAAATATTTATATTATATATAATGTCCAATACAAATTATATTACATATAATCCAAATAGTAAAAAAAATGAAGATTTAAGTGCTATTTTTTTACCTATAACTTCTGGTGTTACTGGTACTGTTACAAATTATAAAGTAACTGATGGTTCAGATCTAAATACTAAATTTGCTTCAATAACTTCACCTGGAGCTGTAAATATTGGTTTTGATACAGGGTTTAAAATTAGTAATGGTACAGACTTGAGAAATGTTTTCGCATCAATTAATTCTAACAAAGCTTTTACAACAACTAGTCAATTAATTACGACTACTACTAGTACTAATATTAATACAACTATTTTAACATCTAATTTTTATTTAACAGGTACTTATAAATATTTTAATTTTATATTATATGGTGCAGGCGGAAGTGGTCGTCAACCTCCTGATTCTCCTTCTTACGGAGGTGCAGGTTCTGGAGGTTATATATCAGCTCTAAAAATACCATATAATCCAAGTTCAGATATTATTATTAGTTCAATTTTATATAGTATTGGTGGAGGCGGAGATGAATATGATTCAAATATAGCTACAATTATTACTATTAATTACAGTAATGGAACTCAAATAGTTTTAAATGCTGGTTGTGGAAGTTCTCCTAAAACTAATTCTGGAAACACTGGAGCTGCAGGAGGAGTAAATACAACAAGTAATAATACAAGTTTTTATTCAAATACAAATATTACAGCTGTTAATGGTGCTAAAGGTGGTGATATTAATAAGACAGGTACATCTAGTGGATACACCTCAAGTGGCTCTGGAAACTCAGGTTTAGATTCTGCACCTGTTGGTAATCCACCTACAGTCAGTAAAACTTATAATACTCCTGATGGAAAATCTTATACTATTAATAGTGCTGGTGGTGGTAAATCACAAGTGGTCTCTGGTTATGGTGCCGGAGGAGCTGCAACACCAGCAAATTATAATAAAAATGCCTTAGCATATAGATATGGTTCTCCAGGTTGTATATTATATTATTTATCCACATAAATTATTCTAGTTGCTTAATTTTATCTAGATAATACATCTACTATTTCACTTATATCATTTTCTACAGCTACTATATAAAAACTTATAAAATTTGATTTTATTAATAGCTGGTGTATCATATACACATAATAACTACATAAGACAACAATCAACAATGACAGATACTCAGAGACAAAATGAAGCTTCGGGCTCTTCAGCCTCTTCAGAAAGGGGTGAACTTACTGACCCAGTACTATACTTTCCTCAATTTTCGTTAACCCAAGAACAAATTAATCAATTATTTACCGGGAGAAGGGGAATAAGTAATTCTGAAGAAACTATTCTTTGGAATAGACATCTAGACGACTATGAGGCTGCAATTGCAGAACTAGTACGAAGAGACAATGGTCTTTTACTTGCATTTCAAATGATAATTAGATGGGAAACCCTTCCTAGAAGTTCGCCAGATTATCAGCGAGTTTATCAGATTCTTAGAAGTGTAAGAACACGTCTTGGACAAGACACTAGTGAAACTATAGTTATGAGCTTGTACAAACAAACTTGTTTAGTTACTCTTGATAATCAGATTAGTTTAGATTTAGAATATCATAGGCTTAAAAATATTCTGGACAGAAAAAAGTATGATTATGCCCTTGAATTTAGACACATGAGGAGATTTGATATTCATCCTGGAGAAAGATTTGGTTCCCAAGATGTTCTTAATCATCTTAGTAGTTTAGTTGCTAATATTAGGGTTTTTGAAAGAAACATTATTGGAATGCAGTTAACTGCAACAACCCATCCTGACAAAACATTTATTGCTGACGCTACTACACGAATGATAACTTTGTACAGAACTCATATTGATGAACTTCGTGAAGAAATTACTCATTATGAATCTATTTGTGAAGCATTAGGAGCATCAGGTTACAGAAAGTAAATTTATAGTTTATTTATTATAAAATAAAAAAACTGTTATTAGTATTAAACTTTATTTATTAAATCATAAATATAATTAATATTTTTCTCGGTTATTGAACCAGTTATTCCAGAAAATGCTTTCGTTTTTAGATGAATTTTACAATTTAAAACAATTGATTCATCGTATAATTCATTTGGTCCTGTAGTTGCTACTTTAGCCATTATTTCAAATCTCTTATCAATTGACTCATTTCCAATTTCTCTAAAAAATTTAATATACGAATCAGTTTTTATAATCTGATTTGAATCAGTTTGTAGTTTAGTTAATATATATTTGGTTTTCTCATCCATTTTATATGTGATATTAATTTATTTAGCATAATAATTTTATACTTTAGAAAATTCAATTTTTATAAAAAATTGAATTTTATTTTTATTCTAAAATCCAAGATAATTAAACTAATTAATTAATCGCTATAATACTTTGTCAAAACATAAAAATGGGCGCTGATATGTCAAGAGATATGGATTTACCTGAAAACATAGATTTAATGTACGAAAGGTGTAAAAGTTACTGGAAAACAGAAAAATATTTACAAGAAATTGGTAATTCAGTTTATAATTCTACTCCTACACTAAGTCCTCATACACTTAAATGCGTTGGACAGATAATTTGGATATTTATGAAAACTCGAGAAATCAAATTGAATATTTTAGAAGTTATGGCTGGAAATGGTGTTGCATCAAAAATTATTTACGACACAATTAACAAATTAGATAAAAAAACAAATCCAGAAATTGGTTTAGAATCATGGAAATCTACTGAGTTACAAAATTTTTCTTCTCATGATTCTGTGTTTCAAGTAGAATATGATATTGATTCAGTAGACGCAATTAAAAAGTATTGTTCAGATTATGACACTTTGTTAATGGTTTCACCTCCGCCATCAGGACTTGGTGGATTTGATGAACAAGATGGACATGAACATGACACAAAGCAATCTGGAGATTTAGCTGAGTCTAATGAATTTACAAATGGTTATGCAGATTACTTTGCAATTAGAGAATGGACAGCAGTAGAAAACTCCAAATATATTATTATTGTTGGAGAACTAGGTGCATCAGATGGTTCTAAAGGTATGTATAAATATATGTTAAGAAATCCAATATGGAGATTGTATATGAGACAACAAGTATATTGTGGAAATGATATGTTTGGAGGCTCAGTAGAAAAAGAAGTTTTTATATTTGAAAGAGCATAAAAATTGATTTTTTTATTTACTTTTAATTCATATATATAATAATCTATTGTTTTAAATGAGTGAAGAGTTTAATTATCATACTATGAATATAAGTTATAAACAAGAAAGTGCTTTACAAGAAAGTACTTCAAACCTAGACTATATACGAGATATTGAAAACAAATATCACATCAAGTTTTCCAATAAAGAATTGGATTATCCTGATGAAATTATTAAAATATTTGAATCCGAAACAATAGATTATTCTGAATACTCTCTTGAAAATAAGTACGTTGTTGGGTTAATAAATCAAAAATTATTTGTTGATGAGAATTTTGAGAATATATTACCAATGCTTGAATTAGGTTCTCAAATGGACAATAGTAGATCTATTTTTTTGCTTGGTATATACTATTATTTTATTCTTGAGATACACGACAAAGCTAAAGAACTTTTTACAATTGGTTCAATAAAAGGACATTTACCATCAATATGTTATTTAGCTAGATATTACTTTGAGATAGAAAATAATCCCAATATAATGAAGGTTATTTTAGAAAAAGCTATTGAGATGAATTTCAAGGAAGCGATGTGTCAATTAGGTAATTATTATTTAATTAATGAGAATAACATCAAGTTAGCAAAAAAATATTTACATATGGGAATAAATAAAGGTTGTGAAATTAGTTTGGTATCTCTTGGTTCATATTATCTTAGAATCAATAAATATAAGAAAGCATATAAATATCTTTACAAAGGTATTAAAACTGGTAGTTCATTTGCACTATATGAATTGGGATATTATTATTTTTACAATAATAACTTTGATAGAGCTATCGATTATTTAGAAAAAGCATCGGAGAAAAATTTAATTTGTGCTCAATACACATTAAGTGTTTATTATATGCAGATTAAAATAGATATTGAGCAAACCAAAAAATACGCAATAATGTTGTTTTTAAATAATAAAGTTGTTGCGATGAAATTATATACAGAATATTTTAAAAATCGTTTTAGTATTTTTTCATTTATTGAATTTCTTGAAGAAATTTATGATAATACGCTAATTACTTATGTTAAAGAAAAAATAATGTATTATAAAAAATATAACAAGTATGTGATAAACTATTATGAGCAATTAGATAAAGTTAATACAGAAAAAAAAGAGTGTCCTATTTGTTATGAAGATAAATCAAGTATTAAGTTTTCTTGTGGACATCCAGTTTGTTCTGACTGTTATAAAAGACTATATAAATGCTATTATAGATGTGAAAATGATGAACATGTACCAATTAATTTAACCGAGTCTTGACATTCTATTTTTATACCAGAATATATTTTTAGAATAATATCTTTGTTTTCTATCCAGTCTAATAATTTTATATAAATCCAATTAAATAACAAATGGTAAAACAAACTCCCTTAATTACACCTACAGTCTTTCCTAATTCAGGTTCAAAAAAATTTAGTGCTCAACAAGCTACTATTTATAAAATTACTTTTTTTAGATTACAAAATGATTTAGAGTACAATGAATATAAAAGTTCAATAAATTATGATACTCCAGTTAATACATCTGTATCTACTTTTCCTAATCAAATAAATACACCTCCTTCAGTATATAAGTTTAATAGATATGGTAATTAAGTTAATATATATATTCTTTTGCTTAATGAAAAATTTTATTATAAAATAAATTTATCAATAGTATAATGCCTATAGACTACTTTAACAAATATTTAAAATATAAAAAAAAATATTTTCAATTATCCAAAGATTTGCATGATAATACTTACTACTATGAATATTATTCTGATATAAATGAATTCTGTCATAGAACAAAAGAAGAATATAGAAATTGTGGAGATTTTCCATTAAATATGATTAGATGGCGTATTACTAACAAAAATGATGTTACTGATTTACAATCTGATTATGATGATATTATTGATAAGGAAAATAATGTAACAAATATGTTTTTACAAAAATTTTTTTCAAACGAAAAAATGATTTATATTGAACAATTTAATAATAATACAAATGATTATACTGCTATATTTTTAAATAATAAACCTGGTTCATTAGTTCCAGGAGCTTTTATTCCTGAAGAAAAAATACCTAATGTATTTACTAATATATCTGGTATACCAAGTATACCTGTCTCTAAATTATCCAGAACTTATAATGTTAAAAAAGGATTTTATCCTAGTAAAGGTAGTGGTAAGATTAATTTACATAATTTTGCCTTAGAAATGAAATCTCGTGGATTTAATTATATAATTCTATCTGCTGATGGAGGTCCTCAATTAGTTTCATTTTATGAATCATTTGGTTTTAGAAAATTTCTTAAGGTTATGTTAAGTGATATTGAAATAAGATTTGAAATGTTTGGAATTATCGATGAAATAATTGATAAAACTATATAAAAAACTTTTTATTCTGTAGAAAAAACTTCCTTAAATGCTAATAAATCTGGCTCATATCTTACATTAAGAGTAGTTAATGGTAGTCCAATTGAATATGGATTTGGTCTAGTTTTATCTTCTATTTTAACCACTTGTCTTTGGTCATTTACAACATACCAGTCTTTTGACATATCTAAATCTGGGTCATTACCAACAAACATAGGAGGTCTTGATTCAACACTTGAATAAGTTGAATCCATATCAAACGCAATCTGTAACATTTTAATCCAGAACTCTCTATCATCAAAAATAAATATAAATTTATCCTCTTTGTCAAAAAATGGTCTTGCAAAAGTTATATAAACACTCTTATTATATTCACTTAATCCAGAGGCTGATAACAATTCATCGCCTCCTCTGTAATGAGAATAAAATAACAAATCTTTAGCTAAAGGATGTTCCATCATTTTCTTCATTATAGGAATTGATTCTATTGGTCCTGAATATGAAATAAATGGATTTTGTAAATAGTTTTTATCAAAAAATAAAATGTCTTTACAATAATATGATATTTGTGATTGACAACTTTTTATACCAAATTTATTTAGGTAATTGTTTATTTTTACTAAATAATCATATATTATAAATGATTCATACATATCTACATCTATAATAGGATTTTCAACATACTCACTTATTTCAAATCTATGTTCTTCACCACCTGGCCCCCAAGCTGGGTCTATTCCCTCTGATTTTAATTCTCCATCAAAATCATGATATCTATGAAAAAATCTATTGTATCTTATCGATTCTAACATTACATAACTCTGAATAAGTAGATTTTCACAACTCAAATCTAATCTAGAATCTTCTGGATATAATATAAAAGTTCCTGCTTTTTGTTTAATATTTATTTTATTTTTATTATTAACATTTTTTTGTTCAAGATATTTGTTTTTATATTTTATATATTTATTTTTCTTATCCATCAAATATATATATATAAAATACTATAGAAAATATATAATAAAAAAATGAATTTATTATGTAATATATATAATCTTATTATTAAGTTTAATGAGTGATAAAATAATTAAGCATAATTCTTGTATAAAATGTTCTAAAAATTATACTCACAATACTATTACATCTGATATTTCTTTTGTTAAAATTAAATGTTACAAGTTAGAATATGAACTACCTAATCACTTTTGTAAAAAATGTTTAGAGGATGCATCATGTATAACATGTAAATATTTATTACATAATAAAATTTTTTCAAAAGGCTGTATTACATATGAAGAAAGTATTGAGTTAAAAAAAGTATTTGACAAATCATATAGTGATTTTCTAAAAGAAACTGTTTTAACAGAATTATATTATAATAATAAATATAATATATTTATTTGTGAACATTGTTCCAAAACTTTGTCTGAACCGGAATTTTATAATTCTTCTAATGATATATCAGTTTTTGATTATGATGAAATTCATATGTATAATCCTTATCCTGATAAACATGATTATAATGTAAAATTTGTTAATAAATAAATTTTTAATTATAAATTACATTTGGATATCGCTTTTTTAATTCATCTAAATTTATAATTTTTCTTGATAAATTAATTTTTTTTATGTTTGCAGGTAATTTATTTACAACAATATTAGTTTCATAACCTAATGTAATTACTTCTATTGAATCAGGTAGCCTATCTATCGATTGATTAAAAATTTCTCCAAAACATATATTTTTAAGCTTTAGTGGTAAATTATTAACAGGGTGATTAAAATATGCTCCTAAATCTAATTTTTCTAAACTTTCAGGTAAATTATCCACCGGATGATTAAACTGAGCTAATGACAAATATTCTAAACCAGATGGTAAATTATCTATTGGTTGATTAAATCTACCAAGAAATTTTAAATATTTTAAACTACTTGGTAAATTATCAACTGGTTGATTAAAATTCATATGAAAAGTTAAATGAGTCAAACTATTTGGTAAATTATCTACTCGTTGGTTAAAATCGTCACCCAAAAATAAATGAGTTAAACTATTTGGTAAATTGTCTATAGGTTGATTAAATTCTTTTCCTAATTCCAATTTAACTACCGAATCAGGTAAACAATCTAACGATTTGTTAAAACTATATTTAAATGTAAGATTTTTATATTTGGATATCTCTTCAATATATGGTTCTAAATCTGAATTAAAATCACTATTAAACATTAAACTATCACATACCGGAAATGCATTTGGAATGTTCATTTATATATTAAAATTTATAATATTTTATAATATTGTCAATTTTTATATATCGTATTATTTGTTTTATTATTTTCTTAAATTTGATTATATAGAAAAGTGGAATCATTAAATAAACAAGATAACTATTTTGAAAATTTAAGTAATGATGTTGAACTTGAATATTTTATCAGAATATTCTTTTTAACATATAATTTAATTAAATTAAGTCCTGATGAATTATATCAAAAATCTATTAATAAGCAATTTAATCAATATTATTTTAGTAAAAATAAAGAAATTAAAGAAATATATACATCAATGATAGATTTAATTGGTACAAAATTAGAAAAAACAGAATCTAATAATTATATATTTATTCCAAAAGGTATCAGAATTATTGATAAAAATACAGACAAACAATTTTATATTGAGACATTGTTAAATAGAATAGACTTTGATTTTGAATTTATTAATTTTTTTCCAAAAATTACTACAAATGATATTAGAGATATTGTAAAAAAACGCAAAATTGATTTCTTAAGAAATATTATTATTAAAAATATTAATAACATAGACTTTCCAAGAGATAAAATAATAGAAATTAATAACGTTTTATTAGATAATGATATAAATCCAGATTTGCCTAATAATAATTTTAGTCTAATTCTTATATCTAACACTATTAGTTCTGATGATTTTTTGGGAATTAACGATATACTTGAAATTATTTTTACTAATAAAGAATATAAAAAAGAACAAGAATATATAAATTTACAAAAAATTATTGATTCATTTGAACAATCCTCAAAAACATCATATACACATTCAATTCAATATTTTAATAATTTACTATTTCTACAAAATATTAAGCTTAATGAACCCCAAGCTAAAAAAATCTATTACTTTTATTTCAGTTTTGGAACACTTAATTTTTATGAATATGTTGATTGGAAAGACTCTTTAAAAATATATGTTGACAAAATAAAGGAATTATTATCAGACCCTCTAGTTGACTCAATTATTTTAGCAGGTCATTCAATGGGCTCTATTGCTATTCAACATTTAGCTATTGAATTGATTAATAATAATATTGACACTAAAAAAATATTTATTATTGGAAGTGGTTGTAGAGTATCAGAAATATTAACAGATGAACAATTATTATTATTTAAAAAGGAATTTTCCAATAGATACTTTTTTGTTTTAAGTGGAGTTAAAAAAGGTATTAATCCTAATAAAGAAATTTATTATGACCACAGAGATATATCTTCATTAAATAAAGTTAATAAAATTAATACACATTTTTTATTATGTAATGGTATTACTGAAAATAATACCAATTATCATTGTGATTCAACACTATTAGAAATTTTAGATTCAAATAAAGTTAATACTTCAGGACAGTTTGTTCCAAACCCTAATATTATTTTACACGAATTCAAGACTTATTCTGATTTTTACTTGGATTTATAGATTTTATCTAAAATATTGATTTTTCTAACTAATAATTAATAATAATTATAATTATAACAATGGAAGCAAATTTAAATTATATCTTTGATAATAATGAAATTGATGATGAAACTAAACAAATAATAAATGACTATATTGATGGAATTGAAGAAAGATTTGATAAAGAGGTTAGAGAAAAATGTGCTAGAAATAATGATAATAATGATAGTATAGATGATGATAATGATGAAGAATTAAG
>JACCDW010318034.1_pt1 | contig 23105 bp, 43 predicted proteins | sample 7449781 | NCBI WGS metagenome assembly JACCDW01 (sample SAMN15323449, study PRJNA562643) | freshwater metagenome | isolation source: river surface water | place: USA:Blue River Watershed | collected 2017-08-18
CATTCCCGAACAATCAACTCGGCGAACTTTTTCAAATAAGTTTCTTCTAAACTGTTGGCAAAGTCAAATCCTGGCAGAGGTTTGTAGCCAGCTTGTTCAGCAAGTTCTCGAATTCGTTCGTTCATCGTTTACCTCATCATCCTAATCATTTCAAGCATGAGTGCTCGTAGTTCTTCAACAGAATCCGCTGCCTCAACTCGTTCGCTTAGGCGGTCAAGGTCACGGTCACGCTGTTGTGCTTCAGTACCGTGGACGGGACAGGCAGGATTTTCCGCTATCCAAGGTCCCCCTACCTGATAGCATTCATATTCACACAACATCATTCAACTCTGAAATGTTGTTTAATCTTACGCATCGGCTCTTCTGCCTCAATACAACCGTCATCAATACATTCCTGACATAATGACATACATTCCTGAACAATCAACTCGGCGAATTTTTCACACCATTTATCAAAAGGCATTGATACAGGAACGCCAGTCTGATTCATCAGGTCTTTCATCCGTTCGTTCATAGTTCAAGCCCGTTGTCTTTGGCATAGCGGGAGGCTCGTTCTTCTTCATGCGTATCACAAAGAGTACGGATCCAACCACCACTGCGATGCTTGCCAGGATGACCACATTCTTCGCAGGTATTAGCCGCCCATGATTCTGCCATACGCACCATACCGCTAATATGTTCATCGCCGCCATCGTAATAGAAACGCAGGCCTCCGAACTTTTCTTTGACCTGTACAGCCACCACCTGTGGGATAGGTTTAAAATCTTTGTAACCAGCGACTGCGCTTTTGTTGTTCCAATCAATATAATGTTGGATGTTGCCGCAGAGACTGTCCAGTATCTGATACCAACCATCGCCACACTCAAATCCCCAACACATCAGAGTTTCTCGCGTATCCCCGTGTCTGTTCTTAAAGATCAGAGGATATTTTTTACATAGTTGTTCATCTAAGTCTTCACGCATTTCTAACTCCAAACCTTCTTTATTACTTTAATCATACATATCGATCTATAAAAATACCTCTTACCGTACTTCTAGACAATAATCTTTGTTCCTTTATAGACTCGTAAAACTCGTAATTCCTAATCCATTCTGTATCTTTTTGATAATTGTAATTTTTTAATAATCTATGAGATTCTTGTAAAGCTAAAAGTTTAGTTTGCTCTTCCCAATTTTCTTCTCTATTTTTTTCCGCATGCCATCTTTGAACTTGATCGTTTCTTATGGACCATTGCGATACTTCATGTAGCAAGGCAGATGATACTCTTGGAATATTCATTATTCTATTCCGAAGTGTTTCAAAATTATTTTATCAAAGCTACTATGACAACCTGGGGCTGGATTAGCGGCAATTTTGGCACACTCTCGAACGATTAACTCTGCTAGCATCTCCATACGATGTTGACAGTCTTCGGAAATGTGTTTATGTAACCCTTTGCTACGCATCAGGTCAGCAATCCGTTCGTTCATAACCAATTCCAACTATGATTTTTAATCCAACGAATGACACCATACAATTCTTTACTTTGTTCCGGCATCAACTTTTTACGCCACTCAAGTTCTACAGAAGCGGATGTTTTTTTAAAATTTCTAATCTTAAATCTTGTTCCTGGTTTATAAACTTTGAAATCATATTCGATGGAATGTCGATTCCATTCGGTACGAAACTTACCAGTCTTATGAGTTTCTACTACATGTCCTTCTGGAGTAGTAACACGCCACTCGTTATCCTTAGTTTTTTCCCAAGAAAATCCTTGACAGTAGTTTTCGATTTCTTGACGATCTCTAGCTTCTTTTTGTAAAGCGATCAACCTATTTCCAATCTGCTGCATATCACGAGCAGTTAACCCCATGAGTTGGGCTTGGATCAGGATGCGTTCTTGTTTTTCAGTAAGTTTTGCTCGACCTCGTGCCATATTAGGCCTCCATTACTTCTACTTCTTCTTCGCCTGCTTGTTTGATTTGTCGCATCAATTGTTCGTTGCGATAATTTTGTTCTTTGCGCTCAACGGTCTTTTCAAAGTTACGACCCATTAGCATACGATGATATTCAAAAGATTTCTGCCAACCTCGTAGCCAAACTTCCATTTCTTCTAATGTGCCTACAAAGATTTCGGCATCGCGGCTGTAAATTGGAAAGGCATCGTCTTTTGGAAAGAGCGCAACAACGTCGCCAAATTCTTGCCGATAGTTACCGTGTTTAGAATTACCCATCCGAAAGCCCAACTTATCAATTTCTTCTTCAAGTCTGCGGATTCGAAGGATAGTATTAAAACCTGACATAGCTGCTCCGATTAGTTAACTGTATATATTATACAGTCTTAGGCAGTATTTGTCAACGAGATTTTTTTGGTGACTATGATCCAAGCAATAGAAAATATCAAAGCAAATAGCAATAGAATCATACAGATTGGTTTATCTAAGAAAAATAACCAATTGTTTTGGGTTATGAGTAAAGTTCTTTCTAGATGCTCTTCTATCATCGGTCCTAGAATAAATCCAAATAATATCGGTGTTGGATCTATATTCTTAAACTTCAGCATAATGCCTAGCAGAGAAAATGGAATCAACAACCATACATCAAACCAACCGTTGCCTACCATATAGGTTCCTGCGATACAAGCCGATAAGATTATGAAATTTAAAATCGTCTTTGGTACAGACAGTATTTTAATCCATAAATTGATTAAAGGTAAGTTCAAGATCAATAAAAACAAATTTCCAATCCACATTGATAGGATCAATGACCAAAATAAATTTTGATTATTATTAATAAATTGAGGGCCCGGTTGTATGCCCATCATTATAAGATATGCTAGAATCAAAGACATAACAGGAGTAGCCGGTATCCCCATGCTTAACGCAGGAACAAAAGCAGTTTGGGCAGCAGCATTATTAGCACTTTCAGGACCTGCTATAGCAGACATGCTTCCTTGGCCGAATTTATCTCTATCTTTGGCTAATTTCTTTTCTATTCCATAACTTAGAAATGAACTGGTGATAACTCCAATACCTGGTAAACTTCCTAACAGTGATCCCACAGAACTACCGCGCAACATGGCCGGTATTGTTCTTTTGATTTCCGCACTTTCTATGTGCCTGCCAATTTTTGTTTGGGCAGAATTTTTGTGGAAGAAACCGTAAATAACTTCTGCGATTCCGAAAAGTGAACAGGATAAAACTACGAAAGAGATTCCATCTGATAATTCGGGAAAGCCAAATGTAAATCTCTGTAAACCTGTGCTTATCTGTGTTCCCACCGATCCTAGCAACACACCTAAACATAATAAAAATAGTCCCAGGATTTTATTTTGTTGAGTAAAATTTAATGTGAGAAGCAGTGCCAATATCAAAGTTACGGTATACTCAGCAGGTCCAAACATCAAGGCCAACTGTGATATCGGCAAGGAGAACAGGCCTAAGAATATTACTCCTATAGTTCCTCCAATAAACGAACCTATAGCAGCAATAGCCAGTGCGGTCATTCCTTTACCTTGTCTACTTAGTTCGTAGCCATCTGTGGCTATAACAGCGGAAGAACTTTCTCCGGGGAGTTTTAATAATATAGACGTGGTGGATCCGCCATATTGGGTTCCGTAGTAAATACCGCTGATAAAAATCAGTCCAGTTAAAGGATTCCCTAAACCAACAGAAAAAGGTAATAAAATTGATATGGCAGGCAGGGGGCCGAATCCAGGAACAACACCCACAAGTGTTCCTAAAAATACTCCTAACAAACAGAATAGTATGTTATGTACAGATATTAAAGAATCGAGAATTGGTAAAAAACTATCTAACACACTAGCCCCATCTGAGTAGGAACATAGTCATCTGTTTCTTGGTTCTGAATTGGATCATATCGAAGCTGACCCTGCGACCGCAGTTATTTTCTTCGCACCATTTTTGGATAGGGTCCATGTCGTTTTCGTTGATACCAACTTCCCAACCTCTTGGTTGGATTTCAACTCTGGCGGCTAGAGTATTTCTACGAGCAGTTTCGATCCAAAATATTTTTTTCTCTCTCATTTTAGTAATTAGCCCATTTCAAGGCGAATATACTAGCATCATGTTCATTTTGGAAATACCATGCACGACAATTGGATTCTTTGATATCGCGAAATTTACTTTGACAATGTTCCATACACCAAGTTAGTTTTTCGGGAAAGTCATCGTCTTTGGTCAATCTAACTACATGATAAGATTGTAAAATTTCCATCAATCTATCGTGCTCTAGAAGAATAGATCCTACTTGTTTGTGTGCCATATTGGCAAATGATTTTGGATTATCACTTGCCATGTCGTAAGATCCATTCAGTTAATGCGGGACCCATTAGTTTGGCACGAATTTGATACTTATATCCGAATGTGGTGTGATCAGCCATTCTATACCAAGTAGGTGTGTCGCAGGCATTCTTCATTACCCACTGTCCTTGTTCACTCCTTTCCCATTCGCTCAAAGGATGGGCGGCATAGAGATCTGGGTCGTCGACATCCCCCATCGAAAATTCATGAACTACGATTGTTTTGACTTCTTCCACACGGTCCCCCACCACGATGTACTTATCTTTAGGCGGGCGATGAGTATATGGAGAGTGATGCTGAAAATAATTGTCAGAGAGATGTTGATTAATCTCCCGTGTATAATCTGGAGCATTGGGCCATGCGATACTTTCTTTAAGTTTGCCCATAATTTAATATCTCAAAAAGTTCAGCGTATTCTACTTCAGGCTCCATATGAAACCCTCGGCCCCATACTACCCAAAATTTGCGTTTGTAGAGTTTACGCAGCCATACATATCTACCACTGATAGTTTTCACCGGCCACCAAGCACGGACCTCCATCCAAGGATAGCAGTCACATCCGTTGTATATTCGTTCTGTTATATTCACGTCTATATAAATTATTTTTCTAGCTACAGCCATTTTAAAGTAAAGTTAACAGCATCACTTTGATCCTGGAAAACAAAGGTCGATCCATGATGTTCAAACGGATGTTTGATATTTTCTTCGCACCACATTAATATATTGATAGCGTGTTTTCTACTAAAAAATCTTGTTAATATAACTTTCTTCCAACCAAGGCTTACTAACATTCCGGAGAGAACTTCGAAGTCTATCTCCTTAGCGATTTCTTCGCTCATAGTTTTAGCGATTTCATCTTCTAAGTTCATAGTCTGCTTTCAATGTCTTTTTCAAATACTGCCCAACCTAGGCGACTTTTTGGCGTATTCTTGCGGGCCTGAACACAAACATAGCCCTCTTCGTCCACAGTCACATTCCAAATATAGTATTTGTTATTGTAGAGGTAATCTCGTAGATGTGCTACTAATATAGCAGGTCTTTTGAGATCTAATTCTATTTCAGATAACTTAGATTGTTTACCTTTAAGTATTTCTAAGACTTTTAATTTCTCTAAATTTTCTTGATTAATGGCAGTAAACTCTGCCCTGTCATAGAGGCTGTCAGTGATCCCCATACAGGCTAGAGGAGCGAATGCCTGCTGTCGTACTTTTTCAAAATCGTATTCTCGAATGATAACTTTGCGTCTTAGAGTTCTTATCGCCATTTCATAACAAACATAATTCTGTCTGTCTCGCTTCTAAACCAAAATTTTCGATTATTCATATACCAACGCTCGGCAGGTTTAGGGGCTTTCTTTTCGCCCCATAAATTATCGCCACTATTGCCAAACATTTGATAACACCACGCTTCCATTTCTCGCCAATTTCCACCTACGGGCTCTGCGGTATAATAACGAGCCCCATAAATTTTTCCTTCAGATAGCATGATATCTTCTATAGGACGACTATAGATATCATTCATCAGTCGTTGAAGGGCAGCGGCAGAAACGGCATTCTTACCCGAATTACGTCCTGTAACCTGTATCAATCCTCTGCCTTTGTATCGTGTCATTTTATCTAATAGATCCAGTTGCCAAGGATATATGTTCACGATGCCCACCTCAACGCAAATAGCGTAGCATCGTTCTGGTTTCTGAAATAGAAATAAGTCTTATCAAAGCTGTAAACTGCGTTCCATCTGCCTCTGAATTTTCCATAATTTTTATCTAACCAAATTTCTATATCAGTGACATCATGTTCAACAGAATCTTTAGAATTCACTAATATCCTGAAAGGCCATACTTCTTTTTTAAGGATTCTCATTTTTAATCAAATCACTATACTTCAATAGAAACATAGTACGTTTAGATTCGTCGTAGAAATCTAAATGAATAGTTCTTTTATATCCATACTGGCTAGACAATCTATTTTGTTCATTAACTTCATCATAATTTCCTAACCATTCTTCGTGTTCCCGAGGTGTAAATCCTAAAACTTTGCGCATGTTAGTACGAATCATCCAGACACTTCTAGGATGATGTTTGGCTATTTCGATTAAGATTTTTTGCCAATCGTTTAAGGTAATCTTAAGTGCTTTCATAGCCACCTTAGACAAAACAGCATATAGTGTTTTTCCTCTTTGAACCAAAAGTGTGTGTTGCCGAACATGCTATCAACACGCCAAACATCCCCGGTGTTGTTTAAGACTAGAGATCTATTCCAACCACCGGGACCAAGATTCTGCTTACACCAACTAACTATTTCATCTTGTTGGTGATACCAATCTTTTCCTAGCGTAACTTTGTTTACGACCAGGTCCTGTGTTTCTCCGCTACCCATTCTGCTCCATCATAATCTTGAACTAACCATTCTATATCGCCGGGTATTTCTACTATCTTAAGATTGGCGTGAGGGCCATTAGCACCCATACCTAGCTCTTTGATCACTTTGATTAGATAAGGATCATCTCGAGGAATATCTCTATCAGAAAAATCTTTTTCAGTAATGCCTGCTAATCGACAATAACTATCTCTGGCTGTTTGGCTTAGACCAAAACCACCATAGCAGTTGTTAATCGCTACATAACGGACACCAGTTTTTAGATCTTCTAAAAACTTTTGGACTTCGGTCACTTTTTACCTTTCTTTTTCTTTTTGATTTTTTCTATAGATTCTAATACAGGGCCCTGTTCACCTTCACTGAAATCGTATTCATCACGCATCTTGGCATCATCGATAGCGGCTCGCAGAGCTAATTCAACAAAATGATTAAAGGTAATATCTCGTTCATGTGCCATTTTCATATATGTTAATAGTTCTTCATCTGAAAACTCTACAGGAACCTGTACACGAGTGTCGTAATCTTCGTAATTGACGATAGCACTAGCCTTTTCTAGGAAGTCTTCTACAACATCAAGATCAACATACTTAACGGGAGTACCATCATCTAATTCCCATGCTTGATCCAGAACATCTCGATCCTCGCACTCTGCGTCGAACTCTGCCTTGAAATCAGGATTAGTCATACGATAGGCACGCTCTCGGCTGTAATCGTAAGCCATGGCCTGATACACAGTTTGATCTCGTGTATCAAAGATGATGCTCACGGTGTGTCCATCCTGTTCACCATTCCACGAATCTAGTGTGTAGGCGTTAGGACCAAAACACTGCCAACCATAAGGACTACCTTCAGTGATGCGATAGTCTACGGCTTCCATAAATTGCTTGAGTGTAATCATTCTGTGGCTCCAACCATTGAAATTAACAAGTAAAGACTGAACACAGCCAGTCCAATTGACCATGCCAAAAGTTTAGTAGCGGGCTTGCCCTCAATCTTGTTGATTTTATAAGCAGTCCAAAATGTGCCACTTTGGAACATCATTGTAGAACCTAAAATCAAATAAATCAATGTCATGGTCTATTCCTGAATTAATTTACTATTATTATACGGTCATTTTAGGAATCTGTCAAGGGTCCTTTTTTTCCTTAGCGGAGATTTTTTCAGCTACTTTTTTGATTTCATCGCTTGACGCATAACGTATTGGAGGATTACCGGACCAACTTTCTGGGGTCCAAAATCTAACGGGTTTCCAAAATTTGTGTATTAGATTATTCACAACTATAACACCAGCAATTATAATGATAAAACCTAAACTGAGTAAAATACTAGCCGCTAAGAATACGGCTGCTTGATTCATTTCCATATCTATCCTATTAAAAAATATCTGTTTTTTTGTTCTTGCTATTCTGATCCTTTTCAGAAACTTCTTCTGTTTCTGGTTTCCAAATTTGTTCTTTTATATAATTCGCTCCGAACCAGCCCCAGGCAGAAAAAAATCCCCACATCATTATTTCTAAAATCATTTTTTCCCTTTCTCGTTCAAAGCAGACTTCAGCATGTTCTTGACTATTAGAACCACTCGCTGTTTTTCTTTTTCTGTCAACATTTTCACCAACACTAATTTATCTTCGTAACTTTTAGCATTGTCTAAAAATTCTTCAGGAACTGCTAATTTAGGTTTCTTTGGCTTTAGTTTTTTTAGTTGATTTTTTATGTCATCATCCATCAGAGATCTCCATTCGGGCCCTACTATAATCAAACCATATTAATATTTCATGCGGCTCTTTCTTCTTAAGTATTTCAGCTAGGTGTTCAGACATAATTTTTTTGAGATAAGCATAGACATGAGTACCTTCTACGATTTCATCCCATTTCCTAGTACCAAACCCGCCAGCGTAATATATTTTTTCGTAATTTTTTTCTAAAAAGATTTTCATTTCAGGCGTGGGATATATCCCTATATATTCCATGGACATACACAAGGCCATAGAATGTGTCATAGCTATACCATTCCAATACACTAGATATTCATCTAAATGCTCGATATACACTAAGATGGGTTTAGGATCCATCAAACTCCATGTTAATTCAGAACGCATTTTCATAAGTATCATCGTTTTGAAAAGCCCATTTTCCATTAGGATTCTGGGCGATTGATTCAATAGTACCTGGCACCGGTCTAAAACCATAAGTCCAATATTTTACTAATCTTTTAACCGCGTCTGGTTGAAGGGGATATTTGAACCTTAGGTTTTTTTCTCTAATATCTTTTGCGGTTAAATCACCCAATATCCATTCGTTTCCGGTAGTAGCTACCTGGCATACAGTAATATCGAAGTTATGTAATAAGTGGTAGACACTTTCAAAGTATCTTCGTTTTATGACTTGGATGATCCATTCGTCTCCATTTTCATTATAATACTTTAATGTAGTAGCATTATCGCTGTCATATTTTACTACGTATCTTCCTGTAGCTTTTATCTTATCTACAGTGCTTTGGGCTTGTAAACTATTTTTACAAAATACATCTATATCACTTTCACCTACAGATAAATTTTGATACCACCGTAGGCAAGCGCCGCCGGCTAGCCAGGGTCCTTTATCTAAATTTGGATTAATTAAATAAACTGGTTCTTGATCGTTGTTGTGCACGCACGGTAATTTTGTAGGCACAAGTATTTGCCTACTTTTATCAACGATGGGCATATGATCAACAAATACGTCTATTGAAAATAAATCAGCCATTTCTTTCCTTTACTAATTCACACATTAATAAAAAATTCTCATAGGCCTTACGGACACTTTCATGCTTCATCAGTTTATCCGCTTCTCCCATCATGGCCTGAATGCCAGCTTCTGCGATATCTCTTGAACAACTGATGTTCAATGTAGCCAACTCGTCGCCAAATTCCTCGGCTAATTTCTGCCAAGCTCTTTTTTGTCTTTCTGTAATCGGAGTTTTTTGTGGTTTCATCTCGCTGGCTTTGCGTATGGCCTCGCATATAGCATCTTCGGCGACACGGCCGGCTGCGATCAAAGCGGCATAGTTAGGATCGATGTTGAATCTACGACTGCTGCCTCCAGGATAAACACTTACCAAATGATATCCTTTAGGAAAACTGTCTAGCATGTCACTATCATATTCTGCTACAGGAATGTAACGTCTTCCTTTTTTTTCGTAGTAGATTTTTTTCATACTTCTATAATAAAATTAGGATTGAAATCTTTGTTTTCATCATTATAACCACGGGGGTTACATACTACTCTAACATCACCTAATTTATAATCAAAACATTGATGCATATGGCCGTGTGTCCACAATTTGATCTTAGGTTGATCTATAAGCATATGGCTAAGGTCGCTGTAGTATCCGCCATTCATTAAATGATCGTGTTTATACATCTCATGTATGCTTAAGGCACTAGGGGCATGATGTGTACAAACAACCACAGGCATATCAGCATCTGTACCTTCGACTACGGTCTTGATGTAATCTCTGGTCTTGATATGCTCAGTGATAGTCCTAGCAGGCAAGAACTTGCGAAATCCTTCTTTGGCTATCCGGATGATACGGAAATCATTCATACACTGCTCTAAGTGATACTGTGTCATAGGATCACCTTTGTTACAGTCAGTCCACATCGTTCCGCCCACAAATCGAACGCCATCGATATCTTTGGTATCGTTATCCAACAGGTAGATATTATGGATGTTTAGAAGGCCTAAGGTGTTTCTTATAAGGTCAGCACTGAGATCAAACTTACCGTGATAATGTTCATGATTTCCCATAATATAAATTACATGAGGAAATTCAAAGCTAACTCGCTTTAGAAAATCTCTATAGCGAAGTGTTCTTTTGGATCGATCGTAGCCACTATCTCGTACATCTGCCCAACTAAGGCTGGCAGGCTGATTATGAAAATCATCAGCCACAAGGATGTCACCGCTTAGTATTAGAACATCTGCTTTATTTTCGTTTTTGATAAAAATATCCGCAAATTCTAAATGAAGATCGGATACGAGTTGGATACGCATATAGCCTCTTGATAAAATATTTTATATTATAATATCAAAAGAGTATATAGTCAACTGTTGAGAGTACCAAGAATTTTAAAGGGTAGATAATAAATGTCTAATAACAATTTTATATTATAATCTATTGTATAATTAATAAGTTCGTTTAAAAAATAAAAAGGATCGGTATACATTATTTTTTACCGTATGGTATTATCTCGTTACCTAAACCTATTACACAAAATGTTTCTTCGTTGAATCTTTCAACTAGAGTCCATGTTTTGGTTTCTATATTCATAAAAAGTATACTGACATTCTCGGTAGGCATACCGTTAGTATACCTAAGATTAGTCATTTTTAACATGGGTGTTTCGCCTGATTCATTTATCACTTTCAAAACAGTCTTTTCATCAGAACAAGTAATTTGACTGTCTGCGACAAAGATTTCACCGGCGATTGAAGGTTGGGTGATTAAACCAGCGGTCAATGCCAGTGATGTTACTAATTTGAACATCACTGGTTCTCCTTAAATTAAAGTTCAGGTTCTTCTGGTTGAGTCGGCATAGGTTTACCTGTGCTCGACATCATAGGTGTTGCTGGAGCAGCAAAAGCGCTTGGTGCTGCGGCGGCTCCGAATGGAGAAGCAGCAGGTTTGTTAAATCCTACTGTAGCCCCACCAAAGCTGGCGCTAGCTGAAAATCCTCCGCCTGAACCCCCTCCGGTTGGAGCTGGACTAACTGTAGGCGCCTTGTTAGCATTCTCTAAAGCTTTTGATCTTAGATCTTTATCATCACCAGCAAGCATTATTCCAGATAACGTACCTGTAAGGAACGTTGCGATAGGAATAATTAATTCAAAAAACTTTTGGTCCATAGGACTAATAGCATTCATAGGCTGTGTTACAAAAATCAAAGAATAAAGCACCACAAAAACTATCCCAACTAGAGTCAGTGCTAGACAAATTCCTATGAAGAATTTTAGTCTGGCCATCAGCTCTGCTTCTGTGTATATTGACATTTCTTTACCTTTATCGTCTACAAATTTTTCCATTATCTGCATCCTTTATCAACTGATTTTGCCTCCGGTGTAGATATAGGATTCTTTTCTGATCCTTTGAATATATGCTCCGGGCAAGTTCCTGTTACTTCACAGTAAGGTTTTTGGCATTGTTTTGAATCCCAATTATCGGGATCATGACAAGGATACCTGAATCTGTCCCCTCCAAAAACTGCTAAACATATAGGCAGTATGATCAATAATGCCATAAATTTAAATAATCTTAAGTCGCTGTTCATACAACTCCTTTCGCTCCAAAATTATAAATGTATTTAACTAATAATTGAAAAAAACGTGTTTAGATAATATGCGTATATTAATATGATTCGCAGTCCACCCACTTAAGATTGTTGTAGTGTTGATATGGCCATTGCCCTTTAGGTATTAGACATCTACCTAATTCTGGGTGATTTTCTATCCTAATCTGTACTACTGCCCATATCAACCATATAAGATAAAGAACAGCCACAGTGCTCAAGCTCCAGCACATTATTTTATACTGTAGGCGTTTTCTGCGACGTCTTGCTGCTTTGGCTTTTATTTCATTAGCTCGCATCTCAAGAGCCACAGCACCGGCCTGTTCTTTGCCTACTATCTTCATCATTTCTTCGACTTCGGTCCACAGTGCGCCCAGTTCTGGTGGACTTTGGTATACCATGATTTCGCGTAGTTCTGCGCCCATGGCATCTAATTGTTTTCTTAGTAGAACACGTTGTAGAGCACGTTTGCCTACACTGTCCTCTCCATGATAAACTTCAAACTTGCTGCGGCGTTCTTCTTCATCAAATACAGCTCTGCATTTGTAGAGATTATCAAAATATACTCCTAACTGCTGTCCTATTTCTGTATAGATATTGGTAGTGTCACCGCTTTGTTTGTTAAGCTCAATGATGCGATTTTTTTCAGCGATGTACTGATTTTTTTCCGCAATAGTAGGAGTCCGATCTTTGAATTTATTGTGGAATTGGTCGTCAAGATCTGCGAGGACACCTTTGATATCCCCGGCCGCTCCTTTGATGTCCTTGTAAAGTTTGCAACCTTCTTTTACAAGTTTTACTGCCCCGTTTGCCAGCGCAAACAGTGTTAACGGATCCAACTTTTTCGCTCCTGAATCTAAACACTTAACGTATTTAATTCAAAAGAGATCTAAAATATTCACTGATTAGATAAAGGATTATTTAAAGCTTCCTTGATTTTTTTATCTACGTCTTTACGTATATTCCTAAGTTCAGCATCCATGTCTTTCTGTGCTTGGACTACTTCCCTCTGCATCTGTCTAGATCCACGCTCTACATCCTCTACTACTTTTTCTAATCTGCGTACATCGCTCTTAATATCGTTCTTGATATCTCTAGTATAGTCTCCGCTCTTAGATGCTTGGTCCTCTAGCACGGAAACTCTCTTATCAAACTCTGATAGATCGGGTGCTACATACTTGGCTATCTTTTCTTTCATATCTTGATAACCTTTGTATACTTCAAAAGCCCCATAAAGCCCACCGAGAACTGATGAAATAATACCGCCGGCGATCATAAGCTTTGCTGGTGTAAAACTATAACCTCCGATACTTATCACAGTGTTAGCACTGAGATATTTTTCCTTCACTGCTGCTAGATCATCTACTGTTTTGTTTAAGTCTTTTTCTTCTGCCAATCGCTCCTCTCCTTAGTTAGACAACGGGTTGTCTAACGCTTTCTTAATCTTGTCATCAACTTCCTTTCTTAAGGCACGAATCTCAGCTTGTGTTTCCTTTTGATTCCTTGCCATCTCTTGATTATTCTTTGTTATCTCCTGATTGATTTCTTTCACTGTTTGATCACTGTATCTTCTAGTTTCTTTAAGAGTTTGATCAACATCTCTCTTGATTTCTTTAACTGTTTGATCAGTGTCGCGAGCTGTTTGTTTTGAGCTGCGTTCAACATTTTCAACGACACCTTCTAGTCTACGGACATCGTTCTTAAGATCATTTTTAATAGCATCGCTGTATTCTACAGTCTTATTTGTATTGGCTTCAAGAACTTCTAATTTTTTATAAATTTCGGTTAGGTCTGGACTGACATATTTGGCTATCTTTTCTTTCATGTCTTGATAGTCTTTGTATACTTCAAACGCACCGTAGAGGCCGCCTAGTATAGATGACACTATCGTAAATGCCACCATTAACTTAGCCGGAGTAAACTCGTATCCGCCTATAGATATAACAGTGTCTTTGCTGGCATATTTTTTAGCAGCAGCTTCTAGGTCGTCAACTTTTTTATTTAGATCAACTTTCTCTTCAGTCATTTTATTTGATTCCTTTTCATTGTCCTATTTGATATTGTTGTTCTATCATACGTTGATGTAGAACATCACTAGCACCATTTAGGAAACGCTGTGCTCTAGCGTTGTCAACTGTTCTCTGTCCCTTGTAAATTTCTTTGCTTTGATAAAACTGAGCATCTTTTAATTGAGAATTTAAATATTGATTAAAATCTAACGGAGCTCGAGCTAATGCTGCTGGATCGGGACCGCCCTCCATTCCAGCTATAGTTCCTCCGTTTCTAACACTAGGACCTGCTTTTTGATTTGTATCTGGAGGATTTTGTATAGGCATTGCTAAAAGATTAATATTATCTGTAGGGGTACTTGTTTTTTGAGATGTGCTAGAACTAACAGATGATTCTTTTTTTGTATCTTCGGTTTTATCCTCTGATAATGTTTGGGATCGAATATTGGATTGAATAGTGATGCCGCCGCTTAAACTTACACCTGTACCGTCATTAGGACCTACACTGACCTGACTTAAAACTAGTGCCTGTTCTGCCACAGCCAATGCCGTTCTTTCTGTAGCTGCTACTGCGGCCATAGCTACTGCTAAGGCCCTGGGATCAACTCTCTTTTTATCAGATTCTTTTTCAGCTTTTTGTTCCTCTGGCTTCTTTTCTTCTATCTTAGCAGATTCTTTAACTGCTTCTTTTGTAGCTGTGGTTTGTCCGGTAGGAACGCTAATCTGTCCACTTGTGGTTAATTCAACTCCTCCAACATCTGTAGTAACAGTTGTTTCTGTCCTTGTTGGATCTGCTAATGCTACAGTGGGAGATGATGCGGTAGCAGTTGTACTAGATGTAGTCGATCCAGACGACGTAGGAGATGACGAACTCTGTGTAGCCGTTTGTGTTTGTGCTGCTAATTGCTCTTGTAGATCTTTTTGTAATTTAGCTTTTTGATAATCAGGACATTGAGTGCTGTATAACTGATTAATAGAACATTGTTGCGCTAATAATGCGCTTTGATAGTTAGAGCATAATTTATCATACAAACCATTTAAACTACATTGTTGGTTAAAGTAAGCAGCCGCATAACCTGGGCAAGCTGAATCGTAGAGAGCACTAATAGAACATTGTTGATTGAAATAGGCCTGGGCATAGCCAGGACATCCACTATCATACAAAGAATTAAGTGAACACTGTTGATCGTAATAGGCCTGTGCGTATCCCGGACACTGATTATTGTATAAAGGATTTAGAGAACATTGCTGATCAAAATAAGCCTGTTGGTAACCTGTACAACTGGTGCTGAATAAAGGATTTAACACACACTGATCAGGAGTAAATTGTAATCTAGCATACATGTTGGTGATAAGAGCAGCATCCTGTGTCTGCGCAGTAAATTCAAAATTGCTCAGTGTTAAACTGTTCCTGCTAGATGATAATGTATAGGAATAATTATAGGTTTGCCAGTAAGGTTTGTCATCAAATTCTGCTTTACGAGCTGAAGAATAAATGCTGTTACCTGCCGAATCTCTCATGTTAACATTAACATAAAGATTAGGATCTCTGTAATCAGTCCAGAACCAACCAGCAAAATAAGGATCACCTACATAAGCGTCAAACCCGTATTGAAGACCGTGTACTTTGACTCCTAGGCCACCGTGTTGTAGTGCGGTAGATATCGCGAAGGTTTGATCGATACTGCTACCCCAACTGGCACCTCCTGTAGGATTAGGCACCAGATTCCCAGACAGTACTATATCGTTAAATCCTGGACAATGGCTAGCATACAAAGGATTGGCTACACAAGGATCAACGGAATATTTCAATCTAACATCAATATCTTTTATCTGAGGTCCATAGTACCCTGCCCAAAATCTATCATCTTTGCCTGTGAAACTAAGATTTAAATTGCCCAATGATAATGGATTGTATTGAATGCCGAAATTCTGTACTCCACTTATATTAGTCCATCCTGCGGTTGTTTGAGGCATCGAATAATTATAACTATGGAGTACCGACCCAGTATTACTGGTTATGTTAATATTGCCAGAAAGTGTGCCTCTATAATCCTGTTGATTATAATAGTTCCAACTATAGGTAAATCCATTTACAAGTACACCGGGCCCTGCGTTGGCAAAAGCAGCGGCGATCGGAGTTGAGTAAGACACAGTTCCTTGACTATATCCGAACATGAATGTGCCTGTGGAAGGATTATATCCAGGAACGTTGCCGCCTGAAAACCCACCACCATTTGAAGTAGTATTAGTGAATCCAGACCACGAGTGATTACTCCAACCATCTGGAGGAGGATTCACTGTGGTATAGACTAGATTACCTGTAGTGGGATCTATCTGCTGTGCGTTAGAATAGTGCGAAAAGGATAGCACCAAGCAGAGCGCCAAACCCAGTTTTCTTATAGAAGTCATCACCTTTTGGTTCCTCATGTTTAGGCCACTTTTTAGGATTTTCGTTCCATGCTGTTCTGGCCTGTTCACCAATCATGCCTTCATATGGACAAGGTGTGCCGGCGTTCCACATGGCATCAAATACTCTACGGTCTTGGCACATTACAGAAACTGCTGCTACCTTCATTCCCATATCGTAAAGAGTCTTAGCGTTCTTTAATCTTTCGCAGTTCATGTCTCGAACTGTACCGCCTGAACTGATACCTAGTATTTGTGTCTGTACAGCACCGCTAGTGCCTGTGGTACAAAGGTCATTGTTACCACCACTCATCATAGCAGGTGCTATGGCAGTTGGAGGAGGTTGTATGACTTTCTGTGTAATATTACTATCATTAATATTACGATTGGTCATGTCACCACTATTAATATTTTGATTAACGTTATTATTGTTATTCAAATTAGTACTGGTGCTACTACTTGTGCTGGTACTAGTACTGGTATTGACGTTATTGTTATTGTTAGTGTTTACATTACTAGAAGTAGTATGACCACTATTAATATTATGATTTGTATTAGTACTAGTGCTAGTACTCGTACTAGTATTATTATTTTGATTTATGTTTGTATTAGTACTAACACTATTAACTGTACTCGTATTAATATTATTATTTGTGTTAGTGCTTGTAGAATTTACTGTGCTTGTGGATGTGCTATTGTTGTTTGTATCTACTAGGCTAGTGCTGTCGTAGGTTGTTTGGGCATGAGTTTGACCTGAACCCCAAAACATAGCGGCCATGATGAAGGCCCACTTGTAACTATTTCTAATCATTTTGTTCGCTCCCGGTATACGGTACTATTATTTATAGGAGCGATTTTTTAGATTAACTGGATATATTAAGTTTAGACGTTTTGCGGGGAGGGTTCTTTTTTAGCATCTACGACATCGTCGTTATTATCTAACCATTTTACTTTTCGACCTTCGCTTCTGGTATTAGTTTCTGCCCTAGCATTTTTAAAACCAACATCGTTACGACCGGTCATATATCTTAAAACAAGATAAGGTTCGTCGCCACCGGATGGTATATCGCCATTTATATACATTGTTCCTGCCGATAATTCAAAACCTTGAGACGATGATTTAATTACAGGGTCTCCGATTAGAACAGCATCTACATTTGAGAAACCACGCTTTCCTCCAAAATCTTTTCCGTAAATAATTTTTTGTTTTATTTCGTCACTGATATGTAGACCAAAACTCTGTCCGTGATCAAATTCATTTCCTGTCACTTCTTTGATTCTTTCAAACCAAGAAACGATTTCTGGTAGTTTCATTAGATGCTGCCATCCCCCCCATCGGAACGGTCTTCCTTTCAAACTTACCCAAGCAACCGGTTTACCTTGTTCGTCTAGTACTGTCATGTCACTTTTAGGAGCACGGCCGCCAACTGAACCTTTTTCTTTTTCTACAGATGCTGCCTGTACAACTTTATCACCTACTTTGAGCATTACTGAAGGCTGACCTTCTTTTGCCGATTCTAATTGTTGTTGAATCTCACCAATCTGGCTCTGTTCAATTTTTTCACGGTAACCTGCTTCCTCTCCGCCAAACTCTTTAGTCTTTATAATAGAACCAAAGGGTATGATCCTTTCGTCATCTCTGGATTTTAATGTAAGTTTATTGCTAGGATTAGATGTCCAAGCCTGTACTTTATCATATTCAGCAGGATCTACAATAAAATCCTCTATTCCTGTTTTAGTACGAATTTTGAAGGGAGATTGATCTTTGATTTTTTTTAATAATATAGGGATTCGATCCTTTTTAGTACCTTGATACTTAAAAAGTCCTGTCGTTCCTAACGGTGCTTCTAGCAGATCCCAGTCCGCAAATTCAAAAAATCTCATAGTCAAATATTTATCGTATTTCAGGAAACAGGCAATCCTGGATAAAAACACGCACATCCTCCTCATCTAAACCTAAACTAGCCATAACCTTAGGAGTATGCGGATTTTGCTTTTGATTTTGAGCGTAATAATTCTGCTCAAAAGTAGTATCTTCTACCGTATTATTAGTTTCTCCCACAGTTTCTAAGTAGTGATTGATAAGGATGTTAGCTAGAGATTCTATCTGATTTAACTCATGTATATCGCTGACATTGCCGGCAGCGACCATGCTATGACTGAAAATGCGCTGCGCCCACTCCGGAAGTTCGCGCTTTTTGATCCATTCGTATCTGCTGACTTCTTCAGCGAAATATTCAATCATGGGATGATTGCGATCTGCCGTAGGACTGTAGTCAATAAAACAACCAGTGATTTTGTTCTTACCGGCAATGACATCAAATCCAAATATGGGTGCCGGGTTATGGATATGAGGGAAAACACAGCAGTGCATCATCCAGAGACCCTTTGAGGATCGGGCATCGACTACGTCGATATGAGCTCTGCGATAGTTGCCGCTAGTCCACACTCTGTTAACCCAACCCGGCTGATTAAACCTTTCCATGCCTGGTTCATTTACTTCTACGCCTGTTTTAGAAAATTCAGAAACTAGTAGATTCTGTATTTGTATCAGTGTGGTCCAAACTTGACTCATTGTATAATTCTCTCATCATCTTAATAGCCCATTCAAAGGCTACTCTTGCTTCGCTACCGAGATCGTCTGTGAGTTCGGAGCGTATAGCAACTTTGAGTTCGTCTGGATTTTTGAAATCGTAAAAGCGACCTTTAGAAATATGTGCTACTTGTTTTTTTATAATTTGCCCGCCATTTAGATCCCCCATATGACGGCAATATAAGTGTGCTTTGATTTTAGGGCGGAGAGCAGGATCTCGAATTAAATCCAAAAGATACTTACTGTACGAAATAGTTCCTGGTAGCCATTGGTAGTTGTGATCTACTCCTGCGATTTCAATAAAATCTTGATAGATATTATGAGTTCTTTCTATTCCAGGAAGTTTATCTAAATTACCTTCTAATTTGTTTCCTAATTCGATCGCGTTATAAATTAATATCAACTGATAGAGGTAATTGGCGTAATCTTCTTTTTCGATTTTTCCGCTCAACAATAATTTAGCGAATTTGGTTGTTTCTGCTTCGTGATGCAGATCTTTGGTAATTTCCCTTAAACTCATATTTTTCCTTGTTTTGATATTTAATGCTGTTTTATTTTCAGCAAAAAAAATATCAGATCTTGTTCACTATTAAATTTTATGATAAAAGAATGATTTAATTTTTGATATTGCCATCTAATACCTATAGGACCAAATAAGTTTTCTATGTATTTTATAAAACCTAATCTGCCAATATAACCTAATCTTTCAGCATCAGATCGATAATCCATGACTTCCATCCAATAGCCATAGCGTTTGCCTAGTCCAGTTTTATGTGTAACGTATCTGAAATCATCCTTTGTCATGCTTCCATTTCGATAGTTACTTTTAACGGAAATCCATTGCTTCTGGCTGCATTCATAGTATCAATTCCTCTTTGCTCGGCTATTTCGTGGGTATAAACACCTGCTATAGCACTACCGGTATTGTGTATTTCTAAGGTAATTTCTTTGGCATGTTCTGCCGAGTGACGAAAAATTGTAGTCAATACTTCAATAACGAATTCCATAGGAGTATGGTCATCATTATGAAACACAACTTTCCAAAGACTAGGAGGTTGTAAAGAAATGCTAATTTTCTCCTCCATCTTGATTTCTGTAGACATGTTTCCTCCTCTTAGATAACGCGGGGATAAACCCCGCGCATGTTTACTTAACTTCGACGATATCGATAACTTTAGGTTTAGCTGATTCTGGAATATTTCTAACTAGTTTTACCATTAGCATTCCATTACGAATTTCAGCGCCTACAACTTCTATATGTTCGGCTAGAGGAAATTCTTTGCTGAAGTCACGTGTTGCTAAACCTCTGTGTAGATATACAGCCTGACTATTTTCTTCCGACATAGTGCTTTCTCCCTTGACGATCAGCACATTGTCCTCTACGGTTACAGTCACTTCTTTTTTCTCAAATCCTGTTACAGCGATTTGAATTTCGTATTGATTGTCTCCGGTTTTTAGTATATTATGTGGAGGATAGTTATTTGAAACTGAGTTTGCGAATCTACGTTCCATCGCATCAAACATAGTATCGAAACCTATAAGAGCTCTATTTAGAGCATCGATTCTTGCTAAAGCGTTGTTCATATTAGTCTCCTTATAAAGTAAGAACAATTTAGGCTCTATGCCTTATGTAGAGCCCTTTAAGGTACTCTACAATTTATTTATTATACTGTGTGTGTCTTTTTGTGTCAATAGGGGGAAACCCCTATTGATCACATACCCATATCCATTCCTGGACCAGGACCTGCTTTTTCTTGTTTATCTACTTCATTGATAGCACAGTCTGTAGTCAACAACAGTCCTGCGATAGAAGCAGCATTGACTAGAGCTGTTTTAGTTACCTTGGTCGGATCTATTACGCCCATCGATAACATATCGCCAAATTCACCGGTAGCAGCATTGTAACCAAAGTTTCCTTGTCCTTCCGATACTTTGTTTACTATCACATCAGCACTATCGCCTGCGTTTGAAACGATTGTTCTAATCGGCTCTTCCATGGCTCTCAACACTATTTTGATACCAGCGTCTTGATCAGGATTAGCACCTTTTAGATTGCTTACAGCTGATTTGGCTCTTAGAAGAGCAACACCTCCGCCTGCCACGATACCGTCTTCTACAGCAGCGCGAGTAGCATGAAGAGCATCGTCGATACGATCTTTCTTCTCTTTCATTTCAACTTCAGTGGCAGCACCAACTTTGATAACGGCTACGCCACCTGCCAGCTTGGCGACACGCTCTTGCAGTTTTTCTTTATCGTAGTCGCTGGTGGTTTCTGAAATAACCTGCTGAATAGCTTTTACTCTATTAGCAATAACTTCTTTAGAACCAGCTCCGTCGATGATTATGGTATCTTCTTTGTTGATTTCGACTCTGCCTGCCTTGCCTAGCATTTCTAAAGTAACCTTTTCTAGGGTAAAGCCAAGTTCTTCTGCGACTACTTGCCCGCCAGTCAGGATAGCGATGTCTTCCAGCATGGCCTTGCGACGGTCGCCGAAACCAGGTGCTTTCACAGCACAGCTCTTTAGAATACCTCTCATGTTATTGACAACTAGAGTCGCTAGTGCCTCGCCTTCGATATCTTCGGCGATAATTAACAATGGTCTACCAGTTTTAGCCACTTGCTCCAATGTAGGAAGCAAATCTCTAATATTGGAGATTTTTTTATCATAGAGTAATATGAAAGGATCTTCTAATACTGCTTCTTGTTTTTCTGGATTGTTGATAAAGTAAGGACTTAGATATCCTCTATCGAACTGCATGCCTTCTACGACTTCCAATTCGTCCTCTAATCCCTTACCATCTTCTACGGTAATAACTCCATCCTTACCAACTCTTTCCATAGCGTCTGCTATCAGTTTGCCGATAGTATCATCACTATTAGCAGAAATAGAACCCACTTGAGTTATTTCTGTTGTGGTATCGCAAGGTTTACTAATTTCTGTAAGGGCCGACACGGCAGCAGAAACTGCTTTATCAATACCACGCTTAAGATCCATTGGATTCATACCTGCGGTAACATATTTCATACCTTCTCTTACAATACTTTGTGCTAGAACAGTTGCGGTAGTAGTACCATCTCCTGCTTTATCAGCAGTTTTAGATGCCACTTCCTTAACCATTTGCGCACCCATATTTTCTAACTTATCTTCTAATTCAATTTCTTTAGCTACAGTAACACCGTCTTTGGTAATGATGGGTGATCCAAAAGCTTTTTGAATTACTACATTACGTCCTTTAGGACCAAGTGTTATCTTAACTGCGTTAGCTAATATATTGACACCGTCTACTAATTTCGAACGGCTGCTATCTCCAAATGTTACATGTTTTGCTGTCATGTCTGTCTCCTTATTGTACTATTGCCATAACATCATCTTCTTTGAGAATGAGATGTTCTACATTGTCTATTTTAACAGGCTGTCCAGCAAACTTGCTGTACATAACTGTATCGCCTTCTTTGACTTCAAGAGGAACTACTGTACCTTCTTCTGTGATTTTACCACTACCTACGCCCAATACCTTTCCCTGCATTGGTTTCTCAGCAGCGTTGTCTGGAATTACTATTCCGGATTTAGTTACAGTTTCTGCGTCTAATGGTTTAATTAGAATTCTATCTCTAATTGGATTAATTTTCATTGCTTTCTCCTTGTAAAGTAAGACTGGAGGATAGGTTTCTCCCCAAAGGTAAGAAACCGTTTCCTTCCAAAATTTAGTTTTTAGTTTCTGTGAATTCAGCATCCACTACCTCTTCTTGTTGTGAATTAGTAGAAGTTTGTGCTGCTGAGGCCTGTTCTTTGGCCTGCTTTTTATCCATCAATACTTTCATTGCCGGATAAACCTTATTCAACTCTTCTGTGATTTTGTCCTTGTCTTCACCCTTTACGGATTCTTCTACAGATTTAATCACGTCCTCGAGTTGTTTAATTTCTTCTTCAGATAGTTCTGATCTAAATTCTTCTAGATCTTTTTTAACAGCATGAATCTGACTTTCTGCGGAATTTCTTGTCTCGATCAGTTCTCGCTGTTTCTTGTCGGCTTCTGCGTTTGCTTCAGCATCTCTAATCATTTCTTCAATTTGCTCTTTGCTTAG
>JACCDW011340647.1_pt1 | contig 23085 bp, 26 predicted proteins | sample 7449781 | NCBI WGS metagenome assembly JACCDW01 (sample SAMN15323449, study PRJNA562643) | freshwater metagenome | isolation source: river surface water | place: USA:Blue River Watershed | collected 2017-08-18
GTTGAAAAATGTCATGAATTTATGGAAAATGCAAAACAAATTTTAGACCAAACTACATATGGATTAAATGATGCTAAGATGCAAATTATGCAACTTATTGGACAATTTCTTGTAAATCCTGGTTCTATTGGTACTGCTATTGCAATTCACGGACCTCCTGGAACTGGTAAAACAAGTCTAATTAAAGATGGAATTAGTCGTATTTTAAATCGTCCATTTGAACTAATTGCACTTGGTGGAGCAACTGATAGTAGTTTATTAGAAGGCCATTCTTACACATATGAAGGGAGTAATTGGGGTAAAATAGTTCAAATATTAATTAACAGTAAGTGTATGAATCCAATCATATATTTTGATGAATTGGATAAGATTAGTGAGACGACAAAGGGGGATGAGATCGTTGGTATATTAACCCATTTGACAGATACAACACAAAATACTCATTTTCATGATAAATATTTCAGAGATGTAAATTTTGATTTAAGCAAGTGTTTATTTATTTTTAGTTATAATGATGAGAGTAAGGTGAATCCAATTTTAAGAGATAGAATGTATCGTATTCAAACGAAAGGATATAACACAAAGGAAAAAACTGTAATTGCAAATAATCATTTATTACCTAAGATAATTGACCAATTTAAGTTTCAAAAAGATGATGTTATTATAACGAAAGAAAGTATTGAATATATTGTGGAGAATTTTTGTGAAAAGGAAGAAGGTGTGCGTAATTTGAAGCGTTGTTTAGAAATTATATATAGTAAGCTTAACTTATTTAGACTAATGAAACCTGATACAAATTTATTCAATAATGATTTAAATTTAAAGGTTCAATTTCCGATAACAGTTACAAAAGATATTGTAGATAAATTAATTAAAATAACTCAAAAAGATAAAACATCTATGCATTCATTATATATATAAAAATGATATAAGGACATAATTATATTATAAGAATATGGATCCAAATTTAAAAAAAGCAATGAATAACATAATTGATTATTTTGTTGATAATATGGGATACATATTATTAAATATTGGTTTATTTCTAACGTTAGTTGTCAATAATACAATTGATAATTATTTGGAACAGTTTGAAGAAAATGTAGATGTTGATTTTTTATCAGTAAAGACATTAGAATATTATGACTATTTATGTGAACCTACAAAATATTCGGTATATCTAACTTTAATGAATTTAATTGCAATTAATTTGATTCAAAAAGTTGATTCACATGAAGGTTCAATTATATATAATAATCGTTTGATAGCAGTTACATTTTTATGTTTTGTCATTAAGACATTTGTGTATTTATTTTGTACGGATGTTATTAATATCATGTATAGTCGATATAAAGATTTGATATATGATTTTGAACCAGAAAGAACGTTAGTAATTATAGGAATGTCATTTGAATTGGAAATATTATTTATGGTGGGAATGTTAGGATCAATGGCATTTCTATCAATTGCATCATTCATAGTTTCATATGGAAATAAATTTTGGAAACAAAAATAATTGAAATATTTTTTATTTTAGAATATTTTATTATCGTATAATAAAATATGTCTTCTTCGAATGAATTGTTGTTAAAAATCAAAAAGATAAACACAGATTTTATCTCTTATCTAACTGAAATTAAAAATTTAAAATCATCTGTAGATGATTCTGTTAATGTTTATACCACATTCTTCAAAAACTTAGAACCAATTATTCATAAATATAATGACCTATATGATTATAATGCAATTCAAACATTAATTAAAGAAATATCGTTATTCAATAGAGAAATTAATGATGAAATATATAAAAATTGCTCTCATGAATTTGAAACAATGGAAGTAGATGTTGATGTCGAAAGAACTATTTCTGTTACCTTATGTAAAGTTTGTGAGTTAGAAAAGTTATAATTTTTTCACTTTATTTTTTCTATACATTTTCCAGTTTGGTCATATATCCATATCTCATATTCATATCCAATTTGTTTTCCAGCTTCCTGTTTTAATAAAACATTGTCATTTTCAAATGAAAAGGTCCATGTGGATTTAACTTCTATACATTTATGTAATGATTTTATATAAATATCTACATAGTGTCTATGTATTTTTTCATCTTTGTCACAATACCATATTTCAGGAACATATTTTCTCTTAACAATTATATCAGATTCTTCAATGTTATAATTATTAATTAAATCGTTCAAACAATATGGTTCATATCCTTGAACTTCCTCGATGTGCCCCGATGGAAATATATATTTTTTACGGAGCTTACTTTGTTTCATATGGTATTCTGCTATATCTGGATTATGCATTACATTACATACACCATATCGTTCTAAACAAGTTTTCTTACTTTTATCTTTAAAATCTTGAGTTTGATAATAATGTTCAGCACCGTATTTTTCTAAACAAGTTTGTTTATATTTTTCCCGAAATTCTTTTGTTTTACTGTAATTTTTAACACCATATTTTTCTAAACAAGTTTCTTGGCATTTTTGTTTATACTCATCAGTTTGCTGATAAAATTTAACACCATATTTTTCTAAACAAGTTTGTTTACTTTTTTCTCTGAATTCTTCTACTTGTAACGTATGTTCTTTACCATATTTATCCAAATTGTTCTGTTTTATTTTCTCAAGAATTTCCTTACTTTGAGATGAATGTTCTACACCATATTTTTCTAAACACGTCTGTTTACTTTTTTCTTTAAATTCTTCAACCTGCGATACATGTTCTTTACCATATTTTTCTAAATTATTTTTTTTCCTTTTTTCAAGAACTTCCTGACTTTGGGTTGGATATTCTACACCAAAGTTTTTTTTACATGTTTCTCTACATTTTTTTTGAATTTCTTCTGAATGTACTGTACATGTAACACCATATTTTTGTAAATTAGTATTTTTTATTTTTTCTTTTATTTCAGGATCTTGTGATGCATTCTCAACCCCATATCTTTGTAAACACGTCTGTTTACTTTTTTTTCTAATATCTGCATTTTTATTTGGGTTGTCAACCCCATATCTATTTAATGATGTTTGTTTACTCTTAACATGTCCTTTCTTAGTACTACAACATAAACAATAACCATTTGTCTTTAATAAACTTCTAAAACTTTTACTGAAATCATTTTCACATTCTTCTGTTAAACATTTGCCTTCTATATTTGTAAATATATTAATACTTTGTTGTGAATAATCATCTAATAATATAATATTGTTTTCTTCTGAAAATTTTAATAAGTATGTATAGTCGTATCGCATTATAGTTATCTATAATGAAATATTTTTAAGTAATTTTTTAAATTATTTATTATTTAAAAAATTAGTATTCGCTGTATGGAACATTATTTCCTCCGCGATTTTTTAAGAGCCCAGTGTATTGCCCAACTGTCATACAAGCGCAACCCATACTGTTAGAATAAGCATTAGGACAGCACTCGGGTTTAAATGGTGTGGTTGCAAACATATCAAGTTCACCTTCGGGGAGTGGAATAGGTTGTTCAGGGCGATCCCAAATGGCTTTAACTCCGGCATCGACAGGTTGTCCAGGTTTAACGACTAAGTTAGGTTGAAACCAGCTGGAAGTATCAGGCATAGAAGTATCGCCTAATTTATATGTAGCTGGTTCATTAGTGTACGCACTCATATAATTGTTAGAAAACCCTTCTTTAGAACGTTTAGTTAAGGATTCTTTGACAGAAGCCATGCCTTCAATAAGTCCAACTCTAGAACAAGAACATAATAAGTGACCCCACATTATCCAAATAAGTATTGCTAATAAAACAATCATTTCAAGTCTAATTTTGAATGAACCAATGGAAATATTCATATTATACATATTTTATAGATAATATTTTTTACGTTAATTCCATCTACAAAAGAAAATCGATTCCAGAATTATAATCAAAAATAATGTTAGTTCCTATGCTAAAAGTTCCATTTTGAGTTAATAGATGATATAATTTGTCTGTTTTGTTAGTAGTTATTTTAGTTTTATATAAACATCCTAAATCAATTGTGCTTAATTTATCAGAATCATATTGTATAAATTGATTAGGACCTCCAATAAATCCTTCTAAATGTCCTAAATTATATTCATAAATATCTAAATCTTTTGTATCTATTTTTACAATTCCATAAACTTTATTTCCATTTTGTAATGTGTCATTTATACTGATTTGGTCTATTGATTTTAACGTATTATCATTCATATGTATCTGTGTATCAGAAACAAATCCTCCATGTAAGTATCTATGTATATTACATGTTGTCCCGATTTTGACCCGATTGTCCTCTTTATCCCTAATATTCTTATTTAAGATTTTCGCTAAATTGTCTCCATATAGGTCATCCCAGTCTGCAAATATAATATCATTTAATATAATTCTCTTATTTGTTGTTGTTATACAATAAATATGTGACTTATCATATTTTTCAATATGTTTTGCATTTAAATGTTTTGATACAGGTATCCAATTATAATTCATATCAAAAACCATGTGATCACCACTAATAATAATTCCATTTAAGTCATACATTTCTACATTAGAAGCATCCAATTGTATTATGGATGTCACCCTTGACCCATCTAATAATATTGAACCAGGGTTTAGTTCTTTAATAAAGGAAGATTTTCCGTTTTCTAATGTGAATATAGTATTTTCATCAAAACATCGTCGTACTTTTGGTTTTTTTAATGTTGGTATACCTAATCCTGGATTAATGTGTAATCCTTTTTTAAGCACAACTAACATTATTGAAAGTGGTATTGCTAATGCACTAAACATTACGGTTAATGATGTTGCAATTGGCCATGAAACGGGAATCAACCACATGACAGAAATAACTGCGACCATAATAACTAAAATTCTTAATGCAAATTGCATAACGGCACCCATTAAACTTTGTAATGTAAAATATGAACCTAACAAACTATATAAAGATACAGTCATAACTCCATGAACCTTATGAAGTGTATCAAATGTTTTAATGAAAACAGCTTCTAATGGTACCAAAATATTCATAATTCGTTGAAAAAGGTCAACAATGATAGATGCAATGTTGTTGCGAATATTACTCATTAGTGTACGCATTTTATCAATAGCTTCAGTAAAATCATTAAAAATGTTAGTTAATCCAGATAATAGGAAATTAAATGGTTGTACAGAATAACCGGTGATGCCAACAAGGGTATTATTTAAACAGTAACTAAAATTCTCAGAAGTATATTCAGATATAGTTTTATCATCGGGTTTATTAATAAATCCGGCAAATGGTATGACTTTAGGATTACAACGTTGTGCATTCCAATCAGATCTAATTTGTTCAGCATTTACCATTATTTTGAAATATAAATAAATTGCAAAAAAGATTAATGTTACAAATATAAATGTAAATACAGAAGAACCATATAAGTCGAAATATGATAAATTGTTATATATTTCATTTATTTTATTAATTGATTCATCTAAATTATAATTACTGCTACTCATATATAGTATAAATAATACAAATTTTATCAAAATGTTGTATTGTTTGTTTTTAAATTATAGTGCCATAATGACAGTTTTTTTTGCATCTGTAATGCAATCATCTTCCCAGTCCCAGAAAATATAATCATCTATGTATATATTATTATTATCCGTAATTAAACAAATAAGTATATCTGTTTCTAAACTTGGGTCTAAGATAGCATCAGGATGTTCTTTAACTTTAATATAATCTAACAAGTTATCTGGATTTCCATTGGGTTTTAAAACATAATGATGTCCTGTAACAAAAATGTCCTTAAGTCTATATAAAGTTTCATTATCGCTATTACTAAATTGTATATTCGCCATAACTTTAGATTGTCCTTTAATAATATCTCCTAAAGCAATATCTTTAATCATTTTAGTTTGTCCGTTTTCAAGGATTATTTTAGTATCTGGATGAAAACATTTAATACTAGGTGCTTTAAAGCTGCCCATTGCGCGAATAGTTTGTCCAGGAGGTCCAGCCCACGCACTAACCATAGTTTTATTTGCACCATCAAGTACGAACATAAATGTAATAACTACGCCTATAATTTTTCCGATAGTATCTTTAATGGAAAGACTAATTTTTTGAAATTGTATAACTAAGTTTATAAATACACCAAATACTCCATCAACAATGGTACTGATAAATCCTCGAACATTAGAAAACATACCACGCATACTATTTAAGTTTTGGCTAAATTCACCTCCAACGTTGGTAATATTAGAAATCAAATAAGTAATAGGTTGTAATAAATAACCCATCATATTTACTTGTGAGTTTTGTACACAATAAGTAAAATCTTGTGACATGTCATCTGATAAAGGCATATATAGAGGATTACATCTGTATTTAGGCCAGTCTTTTTTAATTTCGACGATAGCTTTAGAATAGTACATAAAGGCTACTAAACAGACAAATCCTAAATTAACATATATAAAATTAGTCCAGCTTCTTCCAGTAGGCATATTGACTTATATTATTATGATATATTTTTACATTTTGTAATACCTTATTGTTTTGCAGATATAGCAGCAGTACATCCAGGACCTTTACCTAAACAAGCATCATAACTACTATTTGTATTGTTTGTAGCTGCTAATTTAGTACCAGCCGTAGTATTCCCTTGAACCGTTTGGTTACCTGCTCCTGCTTCAGGATATATTGGTTTCATCTGAGGGACAACTAGTTGTCCAGCACCTCCTCGGTAGTGTTTATATCTTCTAGATCTTCTTTTAGAACATTTCCTTCTTTTAGTTCTTCTTTTAGAACTTTTTTTAAGGCTATTTCGTCTTTTTTTATTTTTACCTCCTTTAAACATAGAAACTTGTTTGTTGGTGCTATTATCTGTATTTGCTTTTGCAGCTGAGTATGGATTATTAGCTCCTTGAGGATAAGGTGCTAATTGTGGTTGTAAAACTCCTTTATTAGACATATATAATTAGTATATAAAAAAATAATATTATTCAATTAAGTTATAATTTAGAGATAACTAATCTAAATTATAAATATACGATGGACGATAATGCACGACTTCAGTTACAGAAAATGATCAAGGCGAATAATGTTGAAGATCAAACAAATCTAATTCGAGAGCTTAAACACAGTCATATTTTAAGAGAAAATATAAATAATTTGTTATTATTAAAGAAAAAATATGGTTCAAATATGGATGATTTGCATAATGATGCAATGGTAGAATGTAATTTTTTATTTACATATTATACTGATATTTATAATAAGATTAAAAAGGATGAAATCAGTCTAAGTATTTTATATAAGTTCATTGATATTCTTCAGCAAATTGAAGAAGGTTCATTAGATCAACATGAAGGATCTTATGCGGTTGGTACATTATTAAAAGAATTATATATTGATAGTGCGTTAAAAAAGTCAGAAAAATTGGAACAAAATGAGCCTCCAAAAGAAGAATATAAGAAACCACAAGTTGCAATGAATTGGAAACAATTTAAGAAGACATTGTCAAAATAATTATTTTTTATTAATAATATATATTAATATAAAAACAATATAAAGAACTGATACAATAATAAAATTGATTATAATATTAAACATAATTTAAGGATATTATCTTATAAATGGGATTTACATTAGTAATTGTTGAATCGCCTGCTAAATGCAAAAAAATAGAAGAATATCTTGGACCCGGCTACAAATGTCTAGCCAGTTTTGGTCATATTCGTACATTACCTTCATTAGAACATATTGACCAAAATTATCGCCCTACATATATAGTAGATGAAACAAAAGCAAAAAACATTGAATATTTAAGAAAACAAATTGCGGTTGCAAATGAGGTAATATTAGCGACTGATGATGATCGTGAAGGTGAGGCAATTTCATGGCATATATGTGATTTATTTGGTTTACCACCAACGACAACAAAACGTATAATTTTCCATGAGATTACGAAAGATGCAATACAAAGAGCAGTTGCACATCCAAAACTATTAGATTTAAATATGGTTTATTCGCAACAATCAAGGCAAATTTTAGATTTGTTAGTTGGATTTAAGATAAGTCCTTTATTATGGAAATTTGTGAACAAAGATAAACATTTATCGGCAGGTAGATGTCAAACACCAGCACTAAGACTTATATATGACAAACATATAGAAGAAGATACTACAAAACAAGTATATAACACGGTGGGTTATTTTACGAATCTGTGTTTACAATTTGAACTTAATAAACAACTAACAAAAGGGGATGTAGAAGGATTTTTAGAAGAAACTGTAAATTTTGAACATGTTTATACAGTTTCTAGTCCGAAGATAAAGATTTTAACAGCACCCGAACCATTGACTACTTCAAATTTGCAACAAAAAGCTAGTAATGAATTACATATATCCCCAAAGGAATGTATGAAATTAGCACAAGAACTATATGAAAATGGATATATAACATATATGCGTACAGATTCAAAAAAATATAGTAAGGAATTTATTGCGTCTGCAGTAACATATATAACTAACATGTTTAACAATGAGAAATTTGTGAGTCCGAATATTGGACGTTTGGAGGTGGGTCAAGTTGAAACAAAACGCGAAACATCTAGAAAAAAAACATTAAGTCAAGCTCCTCCACCTCAAGAAGCACATGAAGCAATTCGTCCTTCTGATTTAAAAATACAAACAATAAAAGATTCTGAGATTTCACAAAAGGCTGTAAAATTGTATACATTAATATGGCAAAGAACATTAGAAAGTTGTATGTCAAATGCATCATTAAATATAGTAAAAGCTAATATTACTGCTCCATTTGATACAAAATATATATTTGAAGCATCTCAAATGATATTTCCAGGATGGATGGAAGTAACAAAGAAATATGAACAAACTACAAATGGATATCAATATATTCAATCTTTAAATCAAAATTCGATTCAGGATTATAAGAAAATTGTTAGTACAAATACATTAATAGGAAAAAAAACGCACTATACTGAAGCATCCTTGGTAAAAACTTTGGAGGATATAGGTATAGGTAGACCATCGACATTTTCAATGTTAGTAGATAAAATCCAAGAACGAGGATATGTTGAAAAGACTTCAATTGAAGGTACAAAAATAGAATGTACAGATTATACATTAGAAAATGATGAATTAACAGAAGAGACTTCATTTAAGTCATTTGGAAAAGAAACTAACAAATTAGTAATTACTCAAAAGGGTATTATTATAATGGAGTTTTTATTAAAATACTTTGGTCAACTATTTGATTATACATATACAAGTTTAATGGAAAATGATTTAGATGAAATAAGTAAAGGAGTAAAACCTGGTGCAGAATTATGTCGTCAATGTGATGTAGAAATCGAAACACTTACAAAAACACTGTTAGATACACAAGAAAAAAGGTTTGAAATAGAATTAGATGATACACATCAATTAATAATAGGTAAGTATGGTCCAGTAATAAAATCCGGTTCAGGAAAAAATGCAACTTTTATTCCAGTTCGTAAAGATATAGATTTAAAAGAATTATCTTCAAATACTAATGTTAGTTTAGAAGACATAATAGACCAAACAAAACCCTCAAAAGATTTAAACACTCGATTATTAGGTAAATATAATGGAGCAGATTTGTATATTAAAAAAGGCAAATATGGTTTATATTTAGCATGGGATAAAAATACAAAATCATTGAAAGAATTCGGAAATAAACCAATAGAATCCTTTATATATGAAGATATGTTAGTATTATTGGAAAAAGATGGAGGCATATTGGATCCTGATACGAAACCGGGAATTGTCCGCGAAATAAATAAAGAGCTTAGTATCAGAAATGGGAAATATGGCGATTATATTTATTACAAAAGTGCAAAAATGAAGCAACCAAAATTCTTCAAATTACAAGGATTTAATGGCGACCATAGAACATGTGATATGTTTCTTATTAAGAATTGGATTGAAACCACATATTTCAAACAATCCAAATAAAAGAAAATAATTTCTCCTAAATTTTTATTTTGTAAACTAAAATTATATTCAAATACTAATGTTAGTTTGAATAGAATTAAAAGAGGATAATTGATGTCATTTTTTATTTAAGTTCCAAATACATTAGTTACATCCATCTTACGTTTTTGTTGAGGAGTCATCAAATTGAATTCTAACATAAATGTGTAATCAAAATTTCCAAAATCAACTATATTTCCATCATGATATCTAATTTTTATCTTTAATTTTCGGATACGTTCTGCAGGTGGATTAAACCACTTATATGGTTCGGCATCACGATCGAAGAATTGAGCAATAGGAGTGGTAATCAATGGTATTTTAGCAAAGGCCGAATTTACAACTCCATTTGTACCATTTGTACAAGTAGTATAAGGAGATATACTATATGGAGATGTTTCATCAATACAATTTAAACCTTCAATTTCCATATAATAAAAAGCAGGACCCATTAAATTAATTTTTAATGGAGTCTGCAAATAACTAACAGTGGCACCAGGTAAATCTGGTTGCAACCAATAACTATTTAAATCATCATAAAATAATCTAGGAGGAACACTTGATATACTTTCAGCATTACAACGAGTAAATCCAAGGAAAGCAGGAAGACCCCATTTAGAAAAATCAGGCAATTCACCGCGACGAGAACAAGCGGTATCTACTTTTAATTGTCTTAAAGCAGGAAAAGAAGTATTTGCAATAGAATTATTAGTAATAATAAAACTACTACTTTTATTACCAAACCAAAGTTTTTGTGCAACTGAATCATAAATAATTGAAAATTCAGAATATCCTGTGTATTGACTTATTAAGTCAGGATATTTGGCAGTTATATAATTCAAAATATATTCACTTACTATAGAATTAAAACGATTTGTTAGTTCAGTCGCTATCTGGACAGGATTATAGAACCCAGGCTGAATATATACAGCATAATCTTCATTTAAATGTGCATACAAAGCAACAAATATCGCATTTTGAACTGGGTCTGTTACCCCATGCTCAGATGGATTATACAAATTCTTAAACCTAAAACTCATTGTAGTATTTGCTTGTCCAATAGAGACAATATCATAATTCGCAGGAAAAGCCCATTGAACGAGTTTTACACTTTGAACATTTATATAATCTTGAGGCAGTTCAATTTCAAATTCAGAAGCATTTGGGAATTTAACCATATTTCTATCTTCAGAATGAATAGAAACAAATTTTTTTTCAAATAAATATTCATTAGCATTAGGAATTAAAGGATGTGAATATGATAAATTATAACTACTCATTATAATTTATATATATTTTTTTCTTTATATATATATTTTTATAAACAAATTTAGATAATACTACTAAATTATTTATTTCTATATATAAATGCCATCAGTTCAACAAGGAATTGCTAATTATGGAGGCCGTGTTCCGGATAAAACTGGAATTGTTAGGAAGTTCTTAGCTGATAATTATGGAGGAAGAGTTACTTATGGAGAAAATGCAGTAAAAACATATATTCCAAAACCATCAACTAACACTAAAACTTTTATTTATTAGATTTTATTTATATACCTAATATATAAATAATGGCAATTGATCCTGTATTATATGGAAATATAACTAACATAAGTTATGCATTTATGATTGGTGGTTTAATTGTAGTTATGTTAACAGTAGGTACTAATAACGAGGGTGCTTTAACCGGTACGATTACTGGATATGCTGCTGCTACATGTGCAATATTATTTATGTCTGGATTGGTATATTATAATTATCAAGAAACGACAATTTTAAAAATATTTAGCATGATGACTCCATTTATATTATTATTAGCAGTATTTATTTATTCATTTGTTTTAATAGGAATATATTTTGATAGAATAGCAAATAATAGAGTTTCAGGATATTATGCTACATTTTCGTATATATCTGTTGTACTAATATTTACCCAAATAAATATATTATTCACTGATAAGTTATATAAAGATACTGGAACCATTAGCCAACTAACATTGTCTAAAATGATATTAATTGCAACTATTAATATATTAGCATTGATATCAATGGGAATTAGTTTAAAATACTTTTCTACAGATGGTTAAGTTATTTTTCAGCCTTATAAAATTTATATGTGATTCCATAATGAGTGGCAGTTTCCCAAATTCCAGAGATTTTTAATATAAATGTGTTATCTGTTTTAACAATGTTATCACCGTAAAATTTAATAAACCCAGATTTAAGTTGTTCAAATATCTTATTCTGAGGAATTTTATCCTTAATATTAATTTTTTTCAAGAGATTTTCCTCTAGTACTTTTAATTTATTTATAAGTTCCATTTCATTTTCAATATTAAACATAAATTTGTTCTTATTATAGTATTTTTCAATGTTACTGCAATTCAAGTTAATCAAAAGATAAACACCATTTAGTATAAATATATTATTTGAATATATAATTCTAACAAAACTTCCTTCTGTAATAATATTATTCTTAATAGGTTCACAAAAATAAACATAATTTTGATTATATTGTTCAATAGTTTTTACAAGATTCATATTACCTATTATACTATAGATAAGTTTTGTTTAACTTTTATACATATTATATTATATTTTAGATAATATGTATTTTAGATAATATGTATATAAATATAAAAAACTAATATAATCATAATACAATGAAATTTGAAGAAACTCATTTTGAAGAATATATACAAGCATCTAAACATACTGACCTGCATCCAAAAATAAAACCAACATTTCAAAAATTTACTAAAGATATTACAAAATTAAGTAATATTATTTTTTATGGACCATCTGGTACAGGTAAATATACATTAATGTTAAGGATGTTAGAACAATATAGTCCCAGTTTATTAAAATATGAAAAAAAGATGAATATTATTTTTAATAAACAGTCATATTTGTTTAAGATTAGTGATATACACTATGAAGTAGATATGTCATTGTTAGGTTGTAATTCTAAATTATTATGGCATGACATTTATCAACAAATAGTTGATAGTGTTTCTATTAAACCTAATAAAACCGGTATAATTGTATGTAAATATTTTCATGATGTTCATAGTGAACTGTTAGATATATTCTATAGTTATATGCAAAATAATGTAAATCACATTAATATTAAATTTATATTAATAACTGAACAACTAAGTTTTATACATGATAATATTTTAAATGCATGTGAAATATTAAATGTTAGTCGACCTACAAAAACTAGTTATAATAAATGTTTAAAGAACACACTAACAACCAATTCTAAACCCGAAAATATCAATAATATAAAACCTCTTCATCTTGGAATATATGATTTGATGAAAACTGAAAAAATTATATGTGATAAAATTTTAAATCAAATACATGATATAAATGCATTAAAATTCTTAAAATTTAGAGATATATTATACGATATTTTTATTTATAATTTAGATATGGGTGAGTGTTTATATTATATCCTAACTACACTTATAAAACAACGTAAAATACCTTCTAACCGTTTTTCAGAGTTATTAATAAAAACATTCGTTTTTTTGCAATATTTCAACAATAATTATAGACCAATTTATCACTTAGAGAATTATCTCTATTATATAACAAGTATAATCAATGACTATAACATTTGAACAAGCTTGTGAAGCATTGGAGATAGATATAACTAACATTAGTTATTCAAATTTAACTTGTGAATATGTAAAAAAACAATATCATAAATTAGCATTAAAATATCATCCTGATAAAACAAATGGTAATTTAGACAGTTTAGAACGTTTTAAACAAATTAATGAAGCATATCGTTTCTTAATAGAATCTGAATTATTAAATTTAAATACTAATGTTAGATTAGAAAAAGGTAATAATGTATATATGTCCTTATTAACTACTTTCATAACAGATATCATAAAGGGTGATTACAAGGATACTATTACCGCAATTATTAAAGAAATCATATTAGGTTATAAAACAATATCAACTAAATTATTTAATAAGATTGATAAACAAACATCATTAGAAATATATTCATTTCTTAAAAAATACAAACATATTTTATATTTAAATGATAATATCGTGGAACAAGTACGTTTAATTATTTTAGAAAAATATGAAAATGATAAGATTTATATATTAAACCCTTGTATTGACGATTTATTAGAAAACAAATTATATAAACTGCAAGATAATGGAGAATTATATTTAGTACCATTATGGTTTAATGAAGTCTTTTTTGATGATAAAAATGGTAATGAAATTATTGTCTTATGTGAACCTGAGTTACCAGAAGATATCACTATAGATGATAATAAAAATGTATATAAAACTATTACGGTTCATAAACAGGACTTATTTGGAGAACAAACTAACATAAGTATTTTAATTGGTAAAAAAACATTAGAAATTCCCATTCACAAATTATATATTAAAAAACACCAATTTTATATTTTAAAGGGACAAGGTATTTCTATAGGAAGTGATATGTATGAAGAATCGCCTCGAAGTGATGTCATATGTCAAATACAAATAGTTTAAATATTACATTCACATAAATATGCATATGTAATATTTTATTATTTATTGATAATTTTTATTGATAATTTTTAATAATATATGTCTTTATTTTATCTATAATATCTTTATCCAAATTATTTTCTTGGAATTCAAAATTAGAAAATCCTCTTTTATAGCAGAATCCATTATCACATGAAATATTAAATCTAAATTTAACTTCTACTTGTGTTTCATGATATTGTATAGTTACATATTCCGTTGTTTCATAATTAAGCGTATATCCATATTCCGCACCTACCATAAATTTTGTATAATTATCACTTTTAGTTACAATACTACAATGAAATTGTTTTTTACTTGTTTGTGTTTGTTCCATTTGATATAAATACAATGAAAAAATATATTTATATCAAAATTATACTATATTATATTAGATATTTAAGTAGTTTTCTTTCTAATAATCTTCTTCTTAGGAGCCTCTTCTACAGCAGCAGTAGAAGTAGCAGCAGGTTCAGGAGTAGGTTCTACAACAGGAGGAGTAGGAGGAACAGGAGCAGGAGTAGGAACATAATCAATTTCACGTTCATCATCCGAATCAGCAACAATAGTAGCGGAAACTGCACCATCAGGATCAACCTCATCTTCAGGCTGAGGAAGTGCCTTAATCTTTTCCTTATCAGTAGTCTTCAATTTAATTAATAACTTTCCTTCCATACTAGGAGCAGGCTTTTGAACAACTGCTTGATGTAAATTCCAAGTTACTGATACCTTACCATTTACAAACCACAATCCACCACACTGAATTACTGCAATTACATGACTCTTAGGCTTCAAAAACTCAAGAGGAGATAAATGATTATTTACCTTTCCTGATACATAAAGAGGCTCACCATCTTCATCATAAATCTCAGACTTCCAAACACCATTCCAACAAGGAACCTTAACTGATAGAGTAGGAGGTTTTGATTCATCAATTTCTTCTGAACCCTTCTTCTTAGGATGTCTTAACATAAGATTAAATTTTTCTTCAATAACATCTTCACTAGTAATAACCTTTCCAAACCATTCTTTAGAATTAGTCATTGCATCCTGCTTAATTTTAGCAATAAGACCTCTCATATTATCAAGGAACGCATTTAATTCAGGATTAGAATATTCTTCAGTGGGAAATTGAAGAGATATAGTATATTTTCCAGTTGGCTCACCTTGATTATTTTTTCCTTCTTGTGCACCCCAAGTAAGCATAAGAGGAGTCTGTAAACTTAAACTTCTTGTATCAGCCTTATTATACACATTTACGACCTTTGCACCTGAGGAATGAGCCTTAGGCTTGGAATAAGAGATCATAGAATAGTCAATGTTAGTTCCGTCAACGATAGCAGCCATTTTGTCTTAATATACATATACATAGTGATTTATCTTTAAATCAATTTTTTTTGAAATTATATTATTTGATTACATGCATTTAGTATTTAAATAATTAAAATTAGTATTTGAATTATCTAATATAATAAATTAAAACAATACAAAAAGAATCTTATAATATATATATTACATTATAATGCGTTTAAATCTTGATACATTATGCAATGTTGATTCTATTATTGAAAAAAAACAAGCCTCTTTAGGAAAACCTATTAAAGTTTTATCAGATACATTTATTCCGGTATCTTCAGATGAAATATTATCATATTCATATACATTACCTCATTTGAAAACTATTTTAAAAACATACGGTCTTAAAGTTACTGGAAATAAAACTGAACTAACACGACGCATTTTTCAATATCTACACATTTTAAAAACTACTATTATCTTACAACGTTTTTTCAAAAAATACTTATTTAAAATATTTGTTAGTTCACGTGGCCCCGCATCCAAAAACCGTAATTTATGTACAAACGTAACCGATTTCTTCACTATGGAACCATTAGAAGAAATACCATTATGTAATTTTTTCAGTTTCATTGATAAATCTTCTGTTATATATGGGTTTAGCATTATGTCATTTGCAGAATTATGTAAAACTGCATTAAATTCTAATAAAATTGTAAAAAACCCATACACAAATGAATATATTGATCCCAATGTGTTATTACATTTTCGTCGCTTAGTGCGTTTAAGTGATAAATTTGAAGTTCCTGTAGACCTTCTAGTACCTCAAGAAGAAGATATTAGTGAAACAAAACAACTTGAATTACGAGTACTTAAATTATTTCAAACCATCGATGAACTAGGTAATTATTCAAATCCCAAATGGTTTATGGATTTAAACATTGCTAAATTAGTTAGTATGTTATCATATTTAGTTGATTTATGGCAATATCGTGCATCATTAACTTTAGAAACAAAACAAGCTATTTGTCCTCCAAATGGATTGCCTTTTAGCCATTTACCATTATTAAGGACATTAATGAGCAGTAGTAATTTAGAAAACGTTAGAAAAATGACTTTGCAAACTTTAGAAAACTTTGTATATCCCGGAATTGATAGAGATAGCAAATATTTAGGAAGTATTTATGTCTTAGGTTCACTTACTTTAGTAAATACTGATGCCAGAAATTCACTTCCATGGTTGTACGATTCTTTTGTACATAATTTATAAAATACTAAAACCTTTTATCAAGCCAATAATATATTTAATGCGTTAAACAGCTTAAAAACAACTTCCTATAGTATAGTATAATAAGATGGCAAGAACTAAGACTTCCGCTTCCGCTACTGCTTCCGCTCCCGCTACTGTTTCCGCTCCCGTTGATACTCCTGTTGTAGCCGCTGCTGCAACTGAGAAACCCAAGAGAGTAACCAAAGCATCTAAGACTGATGCCTCTGTTGTTGCTGCTCCTGTTGTTACTGAGCCTGTTGTTACTGCTTCTGAGACCCCCGTCGAGGAAGATGTTAAATCTCCCTTCTCTCTCCAGAGAGCCGAGTTTGCCTCTAAGCTTACTCAAATGGCTGCTATTGCTTCTGCCCTTAAGACTGAGTTCAGAGCTTTAGATAAGGCTTATGAACGTGAGCTTAAGACTGCCCAGAAAACCTCTTCTAAACGCAAGAGAAAGGCTGGAAATCGCGCTCCTTCTGGATTTGTTAAACCCACTAAGATTTCTGATGAACTCGCTACTTTCCTCGGAAAAGATAAGGGAACTGAAATGGCTCGTACTGAGGTTACCCGTGAAATCAACAAATATATCCGCTCTCACAACCTCCAGGATGCTGAGAATAGACGCAAGATCATCCCTGATGCTAAACTCAAGACCCTCTTGAAACTTTCTGCTAAGGATGAACTCACTTACTTCAATCTCCAGAAGTACATGAGCCCTCATTTTGCTAAGCCTGTTGCCCCTGCTGCCACTGCAACTGCCTAAGTTAAATAAAATAAATATATAAAAAATATAAAAAAAATATAAAAAAAAATTGAAATTATATATGTATGATATGTTTTATGCATATATAATAAATACAATGGGTAATTCATATTCATTAGAAGAAACAAATCTTATTTATGAAAATCTTATTTTATTACTAGGCATAAATATACTCATTAAACAAGGTAAATATGAATTAAATGAAGAAAATAAAAACAACATTATTACATTATATAAAACCTTCTATAATCCAAGACATTCATTAACTAAATTAGAAGAAATTCATTCACAACATCGACATTTAAAAAAAATATTAAAAGACATTGTGAAATCATACAACAAATATAATTCATTAAATATTAATGTAAATGAGTATGTCATTGATACATATAATAGCATTAAACCAACTCTATATTTACTTGGTGTTTAAAAACTATATTATTTTTTATTACTTATGTAAAATTTAAATACTTATGTAAAATTTAAATACTTATGTAAAATTTAAATACTTATGTAAAATTTAAATACTTATGTTAGTTCATATACTTTTCAAAGTCAAATAATATACCTCTTTTTCTCTTACTAGTTAAATCTGCATACTTAATATGAGGCTGATATTTTAATATATATTCTATATTAATTTCTCCTTCTTCTTGTGTAAGCTGAAAATCCGGGTTTAAAATATAATTTGTTATAAATTCAACACTTAAAGTTGGATTATTTTTTACTATATCTAACAATCCATATTCATAAATATGAGCTATCAATTCTTCTTCTGTCATTATAAATAATGAAGGTAATATTTTTTTATATTTAAATATATATAAATTATATGTTATTTACATTTAGCAACAGAAATAATAATCGTTACCATGCACTAACCGCAAATAAACCTGTTCCTGAGAATTATATTATGACTACATTAATCAGCGATATTGGTAACAATGTACATATTCAAAAAGTATATGATTCAATATTCAAAAAAAAATCTGGGAATCATGTTTATAATAATAATATTCAAGTTACTACACCTTATAATACAATTATAAATGTATATAAAGAAAAATATAAAAACGCAAATTGCCATGGAATTGGAGACTTTATTAGAGGCAGTTATTTCATATTAGAATATTGTTCAGAAAATAATCTTAATTGTGACATTACTTTTGTAAATCATCCGGTATCTTCTTTTTTAAAAAATAATAATGATTTAAACATCAATTCAAATGATATATGTTTATTTATGAATCAAAATTTTATAGACGAAAAGGTCATTGAACCTATACAAGACACTAACATATTACATGATTTAAATAATTATTTAAAAACACAACCCGTCATAAATTCTCAAAAACTTATTGCAACTACAGCATTTCCCATAAAAGATATACCAGATACTTTTAGAACAAGGATGCAAAATATACTAGAACCAAATGACTCTATGAAATTATTGATAGAAGAAACCCTTTGTAAACTACAACTAACTAACATTAGTTATTTAATTTTTCATATTCGTTTAGGTGACAAATATTTAATTAAGAATTCAACTACTTTTAATATAAATATGTTAGGTCAAATAACGAAACATATCAATAATATTTTAAGATTTCATCCAAATCAGAAAATTTTACTAATGGCTGACAATAATCTAATTAAGAAAATACTGGCATCTAGATATAAGAATATTGTATTTATCAATAATGACATCACACATACAGGTGAAGGTGTAAAAATCAACATTGATAAACTACAAAATACAATGTTAGATTTTTATTTGATATCACGTAGTTCTAAAATATATTCTTTATCTGTTTACAGACATGGTTCTGGGTTTAGTCGTTGGTGTGCAGAAACATATAATATTCCATATAAGTGGTGGCATATTACCGATTAAGCTATAGCTGCATTATTATTTCCAACAGTGTTATTTTCTAAAGCATTTGAACCAACAGACGTGTTAGAAGAACCAGTTGTATTAAAACATGAAGTAGCTGTTCCTAAAGAAGTATTATAATTTCCATTAACATTCTTTAATAAAGCATTTGTTCCAACTGCAACGTTAGAGAAGTATTATTTAATGCACTATAAGCACCGAAAGCAGAGTTATTGTTAGATTGATTATTTTGTAATGCGTTTGAATCATACTTAGTATTTCCAGACATAACTTATAATATATAAAAACAAAAAATATATGTTAAAAAACTAAATAAAGAAGAATCCCTCATCTTCTAAAATTTTAATCACATTTTCTCTATTTGTAGGACCATCCATAATACAAATCTTATCAAATAAACAAAGGTTTTCATTTGCATTTAAATCGAACATTTTATATATTTTATTTAAAATATTAATATCTTTTATATAATTCGTATTTTTTAGTATCCAATCATAAAAGTTGTCATAATTTTCTTTAGATGTTAGTTTATTTTGGTAATCTTGAAATAGTTCAATAGTTTCCCTTAAATAATTTACGTTTTCATTCATCATATTATAATCTGTACCAGATAAGACACATATTTGTCTGAAATCTTGCATTTTCATTTTTAATTCTTTTAAAATTCCAGGAATATGATATAACACTGCAGTATGATGTACTAAACTGAAATACCTGAGCACTCTTGTACATCCATAAACAAACATATCCATATCTTCACTCATACAAGCCCATACTTTCTTATTTTTAACTAACATTGCACATAATTCATCGGCTTCTCCATGTGCATCATAATAAGTAGACCCATATGCACGAATAAGTTCTTTTACTTTTTCAATACGTTCTTTAGTGATATATACGATTTGTCGTTTAAGTTGATCCATTGCAGTAATGATATCTTGTTTATCTTCAAAATTTAATTCTTTGTTTTTTAGTTCTTCTTTTAATAATTTAAATTCTTTTTGAGCTTCTATTTTGTCTTCTTTTCTTTTTTTAAGTAATTCTTTTTTTTCCGGTGGTGCATTACCATCAAATATGAATATTGGTATAATATCATATTCCTTAAATATGGCTAACATACTAAATATGTTTTCCATTAAAATATTGTCTGCTTGATATTTGTATAAATAAATACTAATATCAATCGCTATTTTTTTCCCCTTCAATTCAGTCATATTTATATGACGAATCGATGTAGGACAATTCTTTTTTAAGTAGCTATTTAGAAATCTGATTCCCATTTTTATACACATTCTTAATCACCTAAATTCATTTCAATTTTATCCCAATTCACAAACGGTCATGCGTAAATTTTCTGATAAGAACTTTGTTTCTTTTGTATGTTTCCCTGATTTTTTTACGTTTTTCAAACGCATTATTAGTTTCTCAGAACAGTCTAAACATTCTAACAATGCTTTATTTTTATAGTATTTTTCAATAAATTTGCAGAACTCTACTTGAGCTTGTTGGGTTCCTTTAAATTGCAATATATTTGTATTATTTTTTAAACACCATCCTATAAAACTTTGATATTGATTTATTAGAATAAACGTAAGTACATAATAAGCTAATACATTCGTATTTTCCTTATATAATCGATGTCTTAATTCAGAACACGTTTTTGATTTTTCATATAAGCAATTATAGTCAATCCCCATAAAATCTAACACTTTAACCATCTGAATACATGAAAAATTACGTTCAATATTCATAAATAATTCGGTATGTGTTAAAAAATCATCTATGTCGGTTTTATCAGTTAAATTATTATAACTACAAAAAAGAACACTAAATACTCTAGCCCAAAATTCAGTATAAGCTTCAAATGCATTTACATTTGAATCTACTGGAAACAAATCTAACAAAATACGATGACAATTTTCTACATTCATGCCTGAAAAGTCTAATCCAAAATTATGAAAGGTTTCATGAATAAGAACTTTAAACCATTCTTCTTTTCGAAATATAACAATTTCAGAATCAACAGGACAAGTAGTTGTATATGCTGTATTTACATTATATTCATTTAATATGCTTGAATTCTCAGTTGGAAGTAGTTTTGTTAGTTCTGTTAAATAAATATAAATTTTTAATGTATTTGCGCATTGTTTTGAACTATACTTAGATGCAATTTTTAACCATATTAAGATATAATCAACATAATTATTTAATTTTCTTTGGTATCCATTTGTAATAAATATAATTTGGATATGCTTACCATATAAATGATAATGATATTTTATTGATTTTAAATTACTATTATCTATGTGTTTCCTAATATGTTCTGGAAATGACTTGCTTGTATATCCATTTGGTTTATGATTATTTTCTCCAATAGTATAATCATAAAAATTTGGTGTAGAACTAACAATATTTTTTAAATACAAATCAGAATGATATATATCGTGATATAATTCAGTAAAAATATTATCAGTGTTAGATGTTTGTGTTATATTATGTAAACAATTAGTCCCTAATAAAAATCCCATTAATAATTCACTTTGTTTTGTTAGTTTCATTTAATATATCCATAGCTAATAATTTTTCTATTGATGCGGTATTAATTTTGTACCAATTTTTTTGTAAGTGTGTACAATCAAATCCATATACATCTAAATAAGTTGTATATACATAAAATATATATTTATCAAGAGGTTCTTTGAGTTCTGCAATTTTATTTTTCATATTTTCGACAGAAGCATCATTATAATCATTAAATTTTAATTCAAATATGTTTTGACTATTTTTATTATCCATTTTGTATACACATTTTAAGCCATTTATAGAAGTTGAAGTTAAAGTTAACGCCATAGTAATATATTATATTATATTTATAATAAATTACATATTTATATTTATAATAAATTACATTATATCGGTTTCTATTTATTTTTGAAGTTTTTCTCTTAATAACATTAAATATTCACTAGTTTCAGGTGAATGTCCTTTAACGAAATGTGTTAGTTTTGCTCGTTTTGTTTTTAAAAGTAAGCGTTTTAAATCAGCATTCTGACTAAATTTAGCTTCTTGGGCTGCATTTAATTCTGTTTCTTTTCTTCTTTCGTAAAAATCAGGATCAATCGTCACATTAGAAGGTCTAATTAATATATCTTTATATTTACCGGTTTTACCACCAGCGGCTTTTGCCATTTCAGGAGATTGTGATAAGTCTGTTCCTGAATCAAGAGAAAAAGACAAATAAAATTCAGGATTATTTCGTTTGAATTTAGATGCTTGATAATAATTTTCTACTGATGCCCAACGATGATTGTCTAATGTAA
>JACCDW011272361.1_pt1 | contig 23070 bp, 17 predicted proteins | sample 7449781 | NCBI WGS metagenome assembly JACCDW01 (sample SAMN15323449, study PRJNA562643) | freshwater metagenome | isolation source: river surface water | place: USA:Blue River Watershed | collected 2017-08-18
ACCGCAACTCTTACCTAGCTGGTACTGACCAGGTAATTGGTGAGGCTCGTGCCACTCGTGTACTAGGTATTCCTGTTATGGAAGTACCTTACTACCCTGAAGGCTTCGTAGACCTAACCTTCCCAAGCAACCGTATCTGGGGTTTCCAGCGAGACATCACTGTAAACCGTGAGTACGTTGCCAAGAAGGACACCATTGAGTACACCGTATTCGTACGTTTCGGTATTCAGTGGGAAGAGCAGGACGCTATCGCATACGTTGACAGCGACTCTGTTGACTCAAGCCTATAATCTTGAGTTGCCCAACTTGGAGGGGGTAGGAGCTTCGGCTTCTACCCCTTTCTACTTTATTATCTGCTATAATGTAAACTGGAGGAAATCATGTCAGATGAAACACTAAATGAGACTACAACCGATATTGTTGTAGACGACGTACAAGTAAGCCTAGAAGTTACCGCATCAGGAACAAAGGCTGGTATTGAAACAAATGAGGCTGGTGTAATTGCATCACCAAATAAGAAAAAGGGTAAGCCAGCACCATCAGTTATGGTGGTTAACGGAGCTATTGGTTCGCCAGGAGCACAAAGACAAGACAAGCCAAAGATTGTAGCAGAGCCAAAGAAAAAAGAAACAGTTGCAATTTATTCAACTAGAAATGTTATGTGGGAGGGTGTTGGAGAAGTTAAGCGTGGCTATAACTTTCTGACACCAGAGCAAGCACAAATGTGGCTAAAGAGAATTCACACTAGACTGGCAACACCAGAAGAAATTAAAGAGGCGTTTGATAATTAGTGGAGATTCTTAGAGTAGATACTGCAACAACACCATTTCAGCTTGGAACACAGAAGTTTCAGTTTCCAATCGTTGTTGATGGATACGCTAGTACAGTAGTAAGGGTAAATGTTACAGACCTTTCTGACTCCACTCTTGTGATGGATGCTGTGCAAGCTACAACTACTTCTGCATCAAAACTAACTATTTCAGTACCACTTAAGTATGATGCTGACTATAAAATTCAGGTTTACAATACTAGTGCAACACCTACAGCAGCTAACCTAATTTACGAAGACTTCTATGAGGTCCGTAGACCATATGTAGACCCAAACACTAAGGCTACTACTGCTACAGAAATTGCTACTTACGCAGATAACGAGCAGCTAGCTAGAGCAATTATTGACTCAATCGTAGTGGATGGATTTTATTACAAGAAAAAGGCTATCCTTACAACAGGCAACGGTAGCGACTTTATTCCAGTTTGGGACAATGTAAAAAATATTCTTTCTGTATACGAAAATAACGTTTTGGTAACAGCCAAGACATTTGAGCTTACTAGAGATGGCTCTGCAATTACTCAGACATACACAGGAGAGCTAAACAGAAGCGAGTCAGCACCAGTATTACTACCAGCATCTAGCTCGGACTACACAGAACTAATTTATGGATATACTGGTTTTCCAAGAGAGTATGACTACAAGATTGTTGCCGAAGTTGGATACCTAAATATTCCAGCAGACATCAAAAAAGCCACAGAACTACTTATTGAAGATATTAGCTGCGGAAGACTTGACTACTACAAGCGATACATTGGTTCATACAATACAGACCAGTTTAGAATTCAGTTTGATAAAGCAGTGTTTGAAGGAACTGGCAACATTCTGGTAGATAAAATTCTAGAAAAATACAAGAAGCCAGTGACACGCCCAGGAGTGTTGTAAATTGGCAATATGCGAAACTACAGACTTCACCTTTCCAATGCTTGCAGATGTATACTATCCAATAGTTGAGCAAGGTGCTTATGGAAACGTCAAAAAGAATTGGGTCCTAGATAAAACTATTGCTTGTCAGTTTAATACAGCAGGTACAGCAAACAAAGAAGAGCTTAGACCAGAAGTAAAGCTACTACAAGATTCAGCACTTATCGGTAGAGTAAAGACTGATATTCGTTTTTCTAGCGAGGACGAAAGAAATGGTCTAACCAACATTCTGGTTACAAACATAAGAGATAAGAATGGCAACGTTATCTATTTAGAAACATCAGGCACAAGAGCAGGGCAGCCAACAATATTTGAAATAGCAACCCTTGACCCATTTGTTGGTCCTTTTGGCAACATAGAGCTTTATAAGATAATTCTTAAGCGTTCTGAGAACCAAGGGACTGACCTATGATAAAAGCTAAGTTTAACGATAAAGACTTATTCAATGACATTATGAACGTTGTTGAATATGCTCGTGGATATGTTGAAGGTGCAGAAAAAGGTAAGTCAAAGTTCCTTGCCGAACTTGGTGTTGCAACTATTGAGATTGCAAAAGAGTTTATTGATATAAATGCTAGAATGGACCCACAAAGATTGCATCACGTATATGAGTGGTACTTGACTGGTAGTCCAGAGGCAAGACTGTATGATATTGACTATGCTATAAACAAGAACTCAGTATTCTTTACATACCAGTTCAAACAGTCTCAGTCTGTCAGCAGAGGCTCTACAACACCATTCTACAACAAGGCACAGGTGATGGAATCTGGTATGCCAGTTACAATTAAAACTAAGACTGCAAATGTTTTAGCATTTGATGTAAATGGAGAAACCTTTTTTAGACCAGGACCAATTGTTGTAGATAATCCTGGTGGTGCTGTAGCAGGTCAATTTGAAAAGGTGTTAGACGTATTCTTTAATCAATACTTTAGGCAGTCATTTCTAAAAGCATCTGGCATTGCCTATAACCTAGAAAGTCCAGCAGAGTTTCACAAGAATTTAAGAAAGAATAAAGGACGTGCAGATGGCATTAAAGCAGGGTATAATTGGATAGTAGGAGCAGTTAAATGACAACAACATCAATTCTAAATACCCCAATGCTATGGGTTAACCACTACTTGCAAGAAAAGCTAGAGTCGCTAGGCTTTGACACAGTGCCATTCTTTCCAAGCGTACCATCCACAATTGACAATCTAACCTCAAGCTTTCCAGAGGGTGGAGTTATGTGTACGTATGACAGACTTATCCGTATGCGTAGAAAGCCATTTCCACACATCAAATGTGAGCAAGCAGTTTACTACTTTTATGCTACAGCAGAAAACTCTGTTATCAATATGGTTAAGATTACCGAAAAGATTCTTAGACTTATGGACAGAGAAGACGAAACAGCAGAAGAAATTAATGCTTGGCAAAAAGCAAAAGGCTCAATCTCTGTTGAGGGCATCACTATAGAGCCTAACTTTTATTTTCACAACTTCAAAGTATACCAACTTGAAGAGGTAAGAGATATTATTGACTTTGGAACTGCTAGAACTTATGGCGGTAACAAGATTATTATTGAGTATGACTACCACATGGCTGAACAAGAATCAATTTAGTCATAAACGGTATGTATACTTATACTGAGGAAACACCCCCATAATTCCATAAGAATAAGAGGTGAAAAATTATGGCATATACACGTGGCACAAGCACTAACATTATCGTTGGTGCAGCAGCACTATTTGCGTTTGAAGATGGCGAAATGGCTTATTCAGACCTTCCAGCAGCAGTAAAAGACCTAAGCTATAGAGAACAACTCTCTAGTGCACCATCGTTCCGTAACGTTGGTTACACCAGCAACGGTCTAGAGCTAACATTTGCTCCAGATTTCGGTGAGGTATCTGTTGACCAGGTTCTTGACGTAGCAAAGCTTTACAAGCAGGGCATGACTGTTAATCTTAACACAAGCTTTGCAGAGGCTACTCTAGAGAACCTTGTCCTATCCCTAGCACGTCCAGAGACTGATGCATTCGTATCAGCTGGAGGAGCACTAACAGGAGAAGACACTCTACAGCTTTCGGCTGGAGACATTGGAGAATGTCCAATCGAACGTGGTCTAGTTGCAGTTGGTCCTGGTTCAGGCGACTGTGAGGTTGGAACCGCAATCGAGCGTATCTATGTTGCATACCGTGCTATCTCTATTGATAGCGTTACAGTAGCAGCAAAGCGTGATGAGGCAACTATGTTCGACGTTTCGTTCCGTCTACTACCTAACAACACAGGTTCGTACGGAAGAATTGTTGACCGTACAATCCAGTCTACAACTAACAAGTCTGGATTCCCATCAGCAGCTGGTCCAAGCGACTCGTTCTAATCACAAATATAACTTAATAGTTGAGGCTCCCCTAACTTCGGTTGGGGGAGTTTCTTTTTTGGTATACTAGTTAGATGGCTACTAGAATATATGAATCAGGAACTTTAGAATTAGTTGATGGAACAGTGTTAAATATTACACCACTTAAAATTCTTCACCTTAGAAACTTTATGGATGAATTTGAAACTTTTAAAAATGCGGTAACAGAAGCAGACACTATAGATGTTTTGCTAAGGTGTGGAGCAATAACCATGAGACAGTATTATCCATCTATTAAAACAGCGGAAGATTTAGCAGACTACATAGATGTAGACACGCTGTATGAACTGCTTGACCTATCAGCAGGAATTAAACTTAAAGGTAAAGAGCAAACAGAAGATACTCCGCAAAAGCAAGTATCTGACAATCCTCCAACATGGGAGTCAATGGATTTGGCAGCACTAGAGTCAGAGGTTTTTCTGCTAGGTATCTGGAAAGACTATGAAGAGCTTGAGGCATCGCTATCTTTACCAGAACTAATGAGCACTCTAAATGCTAAGAGAGAGGCTGACTACAATGAAAAGAAATTCTTTGCTGCAATTCAAGGGGTAGACCTGGATGCCCAATCTGGAAAGAAAGAAGAAGACCCATGGCAAAAGATTAAAGCCAAGGTGTTTAGTGGTGGAGCAACAGACAACCCAGACGACATTCTAGCACTACAAGGACAGAACGCACAAAGAGCTGGTTTTGGAATTGGTATGGGTCTTGCCTATGAAAAGTGGGACTAAGAAATATCTTTTATGTTATAATTTATATATCAACCTATAGGAGGAACAATGGCAACGACCATTAATGAACCAAAAGAAATCACTCTGCCAGACGGAACCGTCATTGCAGTACGACCACTGAAGATTTCTCTTCTTCGTGACTTTATGAAAACATTCACAAGTATCGAAGATGTTGCAGACGATAACGACAAGTCTATGGACCTGCTTATTGAGTGCGTAAGAATTGCCATGCGTCAGTACAAGCCAGAACTTGCTGAGGACGCTGCAAAGCTAGAAGATGTTCTAGACTTGCCAACTGTATACCAAATCATTGAGGAAGCTTCTGGTGTAGCCATGGGTAACCAATTTATTGGTGGCAAAAACTAATTAAAGAGGTAATGATGAATGTCTGATTTCGAGTCTAAAATTGATATCAATATTGATGCTGGTCAAGCACTAGCAGCAATTAAGACACTCCAAAGACAGATTTCAGACTTTCATACCTCCTTGGCTAAGGGTAGTGCAACAGCCAATATCAAATCACTACAAATGCAGCAATCGCTGATTGACACAATTAATGCAACTGGTCAATATTCAGCACAAATGAAAACTGTTGCATCAAGCACCCAGGCATTCAGCACGGCTCTTGAAAAGAACAAACTGTCAATGGGGCAGTACTTTAAATATGCTGGTGGAGCATCAAAGAGCTTTGGTAAGTTCTTTAGAACAGAAATGGATACCATTCAAAAGGTAGCCGTTGAGAGAGTAAAAGACCTACAAACCCAATACATCAAGATGGGTCGTGACGCAAGCGGAGCACTAAAGACTATCGCTGTCAGACCACTAGCACTTGACATGGAAAACCTAGCAACAAAGACACAGGTTGCTGCTCAAAAGCAACAGTTGCTAAACCAACTTCTAAAGCAAGGTTCTACAAACCTTCTAAACTTTGGTAAGAACACACAGTGGGCTGGTCGTCAGCTTATGGTTGGTTTTACAATTCCACTTGGAATTATGGGTACTACCGCTGCAAAGACATTTATGCAGATGGAAGAACAGGCAATTAAGTTTAAGCGTGTTTATGGTGATACATTTACTGCAAACTCAGAAACTGATGCAATGGTCAAGCAAATTCAACAGCTTGCATCCGAATTCACTAAATATGGTGTAGCAGTTGAAAAGACAATGGAACAAGCAGCAACTGCTGCTGCAGCTGGTAAGATGGGTGCAGACCTACTAGCCCAGGTAACAGAATCTACAAGACTATCTGTATTGGGTAACGTAGAGCAACAGCAAGCACTAGAAACAACAATCTCACTTACAAATGCATTTGGAACTGCCTCAGATAAACTACGTGAAAAGATTAACTTCTTAAACGCAGTTGAAAACCAAACTGTTACATCGATTGAAGACCTAACCACCGCTATTCCAAAAGCAGCACCAGTTATCCAGCAACTTGGTGGAGACGTAGAAGACCTTACATTCTTCCTTACCGCTATGCGTGAAGGTGGTATTAACGCCTCAGAAAGTGCTAACGCCCTAAAGTCTGGTCTTGCATCGCTCATTAACCCAACCAAAAAAGCCTCCGACTTTATGGCAGGTTTTGGAATTAACATTAACAAGATTGTTGAGGGTAATAAGGGTGACGTAAAGGGTCTAGTTATAGATTTTGCTAAAGCACTTGACACTCTTGACCCACTAAACCGTGCTCGTGCAATTGAGCAACTATTCGGTAAATTCCAGTTCTCACGTCTATCTACACTATTCCAGAACGTAATTAAAGACGGTAGCCAGGCAGCAAGAGTTCTAGAACTAACTAGACAATCATCTGCAGAACTAGGAATCTTGGCACAACGAGAACTTGCAAAAGTTTCATCGTCCCCAATGTACAAGTTCCAAAAAGCTATTGCTGACTTCAAGAAAGAACTTGCTCCAGTTGGTGAAGAGTTCCTAAAGGCTGTTACGCCAATCATTCAGTTTGGTACAGACATCCTAAAAGCTTTCAATAGCATGGATAGTGGAGTAAAACAATTTGTAATTAATGCTACAGGTCTTATTGCAGGTATTGGTCCAATATTCCTAATGACATTTGGTTTGCTTGCTAACGGTGTAGCAAACGTAATTAAAGGTTTTACCTTTGTAAAGAACATCTTTAATAAGGCATCATCAGCATCTACAGTTCTTGGTGAGACCACAGACTACATGACTCAGCAACAGCTTGAGGCTGCATCTGTGGCTGCCTCTCTTGAGCAGGTACACAATAAACTTACACAGGCATTTACAGTAGAAACAACTGCTGTAAACAATCTGACATCAGCATATCAAAAAGCAGTTGCTGCCCAGACAGCATTTACTGGACCTAATGCTGTAGGCAAGCGAGGTGCAAAGCCAAAGAAGTATGCCAACGGTGTATTTAGTGTTCCTGGTCCAAAGGGGGCTGGAGACGTTGTTCCAGCAATGCTATCACCAGGTGAAGCAGTTATTCCTGCAAAAATGGCTACAAGGTACTCTGGATTTATCAGCGGTATGATTTCTGGAAATATTCCAGGATTTAATAAAGGAAAGACTGGCGGAAGCTCTACTACTAAAGCACCAATAAGAAGAAAATCCCTTGCTGACATGATTAAGGATATTGGTTCTGACCAGCCAAGATATCTTACAGACCAAACAATGGGGCTAATGCATCCAGACTTTGCAACTGAACAACAAATTGTTAGAGATGCTTTTGCAGCACAAGGCTTTGACATTGTAGGAAATGAAAGAGACCGAAAGAGCTATGGTGGATACACTCAAGCTCATGCAGCACACATAGGCTCAAGCCGTCGTCAGGTTACAGTAGATACAAAGAATGGAAAGCTTTCCAGATGGATTAAGAACTGGGCAGCAAAAGACATTACCCCAAACCTAGGCATGATGAACAAATACGTTCAGGATATTTCTGACGCAGACATTGAACAAAAATCAAAAGACCCTAAACAGAAGGGCAAAAAGGTAGCTGTTTATAGAAAGTTTATGCAAGAAGACAGCATTAAGAGAGTTGCAAAAGCTTTAAAGATACCAGTAGGAGAAGTAAGAAAACACGCAAAGCACTTGTTTGCTGGTAATGAAGCACTTACTCCAAGACAAACAGCAGTACTTGGAGAAATTGCAAAGACACACCAAGAAACCATAAAGGTTACAGACAACATGAGCAAGCAAACACGAGCTGAAGTTGCAAGAACTACGGCTGTTCAAAATGTTGCTGCTCGCAGACTATCGCTTGCTGACAGCGTAAAAGGATTCTTTAAAGGCAGAGGGGCATACAAAGAGAACGAAGCAAAGAGAGTTGCTTATGAAAAGGTACAAGAGCAAAAGCTTCAGGCTGCTGGAAATAGAGCAACTGCAGCAGAAGTTAAAGCATCTAACGACAAAACAGTAAAAGCTAAGGCAGAGTCTAAAGCAGCAAAAGCTGAAACTGCGGTTGCAAAGGGTAAAGAAAAAGCAGCTAAGACTCAGCAAAGAACTACAAAAAAGCAAACTCAGTCAAGAGTTGCAGCAACTCCGACAGTTAGTTCAAAAGAAACAGTTGGCGATGGAATTACAAAGACTTCTGGAATTGACAAAAATGGAAAACCATTTGTTCAGTACCATGAAGGAAAAAAGAGACTTTCAAACGCAGAAGCAGAAGCACGTATAGCAGGAGCTTCTGGTGCTGCTGCAAAGCCAGGTTCAAGATTTAAGTCAATGTTCTCTGGAAAGACTGGCAAGGTTGGTGCTGCTGGACTAATTGCGTCAATCCTAGGTGGAACTGTTGGTGGACCTGGCGGAGACTTCTTGTCAACAGCAGGTAACGCTGCAATTGTTGCATCAACTATAAAGTCATTTATGCCAGAGGGTGCTGGAGCAAACTTTAGACAAGGTGCAATTGGTAAAAGAATAGCCCCACTAATTGACAATGTTGCAGTAAAGTTTGCAGAGCTTACTCCTAAACTTATTAAGTTTGGAAAATTCTTTGGTGGACCCCTAGCACTTGCAGCAACCGCTGCCATGATGATATATGACGCAGCCACAGCAGACCTAAGAAAAAGAGCAGAGATTAATACTGCTATTTACAATACTCTGAATACAACACAGAGCAGACTAGAAAAGATAAATGAGTTCTTTGGAACTACCGCAAAGATGTCTCAAGCTAGAACCATGCAAATGATTCCAGTAGGCTTTAACAACAAAAAAGCTTTCTCTGCAGCAGATGAATTTAGAAAGAGCGAACAGTTCCAAGCAGAGTATAAAGACAATGCTCAAAAACTTATAGGGTCAACTAATGAAGAGTTTACTCTTGCTATGGAGTCCCTAGCATTTGACCTTGTAGCCAGCGGTGTTGGAGAGGAACAGTCGCAAGCTATCATTGATGCCATTAAGATGGAAGCAAAGAAGACAGATGTTGTTATTGAGGTAAAGAGCCTAGCACTAGATACCAAAGAAGGTTTTGCTAAAGCTAAGGCAAACATTGCGGCATCTCTTCAAATCTTTGGTGATGAAATTGGAGACTACTTTAATGTTGGTGGATATAGCATTAGCGAAGTTATGGAAGGTAGAAGCAAGGGATGGCTAGAATCATTTTTTGGTGGTTTCACTAGTTTTAATGCAGACCTACTAATTAACCAAATCAAGCAAGTGGCAAACACTCTAAATGGTGTTTCTGCTGCATATCTAAATGCCTCTATTACTGGAGAACAGTTTGACGACCAGCTAGAAGCTCTTGTAGATGGAATTTCTAAGCTAAAACCTGCAGACCAAGTAGAGGCTTACGATGCTATTCTAACAGACCTTAATCCAACAATTGCAGAACTAGCTAATGGTCTTAATGACAGTGCATCTTATGGGCTTATTCTTAAATCAGTTCTCGCAGGTATTACCTTCTCCCCAGAAGTCATTGAACTTCTAAAGCAAGGAAGCTTTGACATAGTTAATGCAGCATATAAAAAAGCTAAAGCTGCACAAGATGCAAATCTTGCAAGGACTAAGGCTCTTCAGAACCAACAGAAGGCTCTTCAAAAACAACAAAAAGAAATTCAAAACAATGAAGAGGATATTAACAAAAAGTATGACGACAGAATCAGAGCACTTGAAAGAATCGAAGCTCTAAATGAAAAGATTTCCCAGCAACAGAAAAACCAACTTGACCTTGCTGACGCATTGTCTCAGGGTGACGTTTTTGGTGCAGCCCAAGCGGTACAGCAAATGCGAGCAGATGATGCAGCATACGCACTAGAACAGCAGAAGAACGTACTTGAAGACCAAAGAAGAAAAGAGCTGGATGCTCAAGGAAAAGCATCTGATAATATCGAAAAACAACAAGCAAATATTCAAGACCAAATTGCAAAGATTGCAAATGCTGTAATTAATATCGACAAGTTTATTGTTTACCCAAGCGGCAAAAAAGATATTTTTAATACTGGAGATAAACTTTTGGATGAAGTTGCAAAGGGTAAAATGGGAACTCCTGCTGGAGGAGGCTTCAGCCAAAAAGACCTTGAATGGTTCTTTGGTAAAGGCAAGAAGGGCGAATATACTGGACCATTTGGTAAGGATGGTGCTCCGTCAAAACAAGTCTATGACAGAATGAAAGCAGCCTATGGCAATATTTTAAGAAGTGAAACAGACCCAAAGACTGGAGAAGTAAGAGCAGTTAGTGTTCCTGTTAAAGCCTCAGATGTAACTACCAAGGAAAAAGTAAAAACCTATTATAACTGGATGCCCGAAGACGAAGAAACACATGGTATTCGAGATTCCACCAATAGCTCAGGTTCTCCAAAATATCTTTCTGCTAGCCTTATAGATGCTCAGGTGGGAGGAATTAAAAACCTTTACCGAGGAAAACTAATTACTGATTCGACTGGAATTACATACACCGTAACAGACCTATTGTCGCACACTCCAAAAGCAAATGTGCCAAGCATGGTGATGCTTGACCCAGTTCAAAAAGCTGCTGGTGGATACATTTCTGGTCCTGGCAGCGGTACAAGTGATTCAATCCCAGCAAGACTATCTAATGGAGAATATGTAATTAGAGCAAAGGCTGTTAAGGCACTTGGAACAGATGCCCTTGACAAACTAAATCACGCAGAAAAATTTGCTAAGGGTGGACTAGTAAACAAGCCAAAAACTGGAAGCACAGCAAGCATTTACTCTGATGATAAGTCTGTAGAGATTGACCCAAATAATCCAATGTCTGCAGTAAGTGCAGGTCTAAACTTTGTGATGAACAGTGTTTATGAAAGTTTGTTTGGAAAGTGGGCAGTAAAAACTAAGCAAGGAATGCCAACAGCACCAGACCTAGAAGATGCTGGAACAATGGCACTAAACCTTGCACCTATTCCAGGAATTAAAGGACTGAAACTTGCTGGTGCAGGAGCAAAGGGTCTAGCAAAAACTAAAACAGTAACTGGTGCTATGGCAGCTATAGAATCAAAAAAGTCTGCTCTTGCTGCTGCTGCAGTTACCAAACTAGACAAAAAAGCTGCCCTTCAAGCAGCAAAAGCATTTGACCCAACAAAGCCAGCAACATCAAAAGAATTTGAAAAAGCTATTATGCTTCAAAACTTTGCTTTTTCTTCTAGAGGAAGTTCTAAAAAGAGTGATTCTGCACTAGAAGCTATGTTTTCTTCTGCAGCGTATCACGCATCAAAAGAAAAGTTTGGAGTAATTAATTCAAGTTATACAGACTGGACCTCAAACCCATTAAGCATAGCATCAGATGCAGCTGCTAAGGTGTCTTCAAACTTGGCAAAGCTTGATGCTGTTGAGGCAGGGGTCAGGGGATATAAGGATGGAGATATCTATAGCTTTATAAATGCAATTAAAGAAAATCCAGATTTTTCAAAATGGGAAAGCTTAGGAATAGATGGCAACTATCTTCAGAACCTAATACCATCTGGTCTTGGAGGCTCAGGCTTTGATTCTGCAAAATTCCTTGAAGAGATTCTTGCTGAAAAACAACAACTTGCTAATCTATCTTTTGGTGCACAAGAATTTTTAGCTAACCCAACACTACTTCAAACAATTAAGAGACTAACGCAAGACAAAAAATCTAAAAAAGCATTAGAGATACTTCATCAAATGAGAACTGGTTTCTACTCTACGTCACCAGGTCTAAAAGGATTTATTGAAAAGCTTCCACCATCAATTCGTGCACTATTTTATAACATTACTTCAAGACACAGAAGTTCAGAAGCAATTACAGATGTTTTGCATCCATCAAATGTCCCAATGGCTCATGGGAGAGTTTATGGACCAGGAGTGTATGCTGCTCTAACTCCAGAGACTTCAGCACAACATTTTTCTGGTTTTGGAGATGTTTTGCACAAAATGACAATGAGTCCAAAAGGAATTTTAAAAACATTGTTTGGAAAAGGATACATTGATTCACAAGGTCTTGCACAAGCCTATGTAAAAACAATGGGAACACAATCAGATATTGCAATGCAAGCATCTGTTTCTGGAAACCAATGGAGACAATTTGCCAACACCGATTTAAACAATATGTCATGGGACCACCCACTAATTCAAACACTGATTAAACAGGGATATCAGGGGTACAAGCATGGAGATGCTATTGCAAACTGGTTAGTTGGAGTTCCTGGTTCTGGGTTTGGCTTAAAGTCAATGAAAAATCTTGACTTGACCCACTCACTTGAAAAACTTCTTGATTCTGGAAAGGAAGGAATACAGGGAGAAGAAGCATTAAAAGCTGCTTTTAAAAAACTAAGCAAACTAAGTGTTCAAGGCACTGGTATGCGACCAATTATAGAAACCATTTCAGGTTTTTTGCGAAAAATGACTGGAGGAAAATCAAAAAGCCCATTTAGAAGCCTTTTCGACGAGATGCCAGAAGCTGCAAATGGTGGTCTTGTTAAATTTGCTAAGGGTGGTCTTGTTAAGAGAAGTAGCGACCAAGGTCTTGACTGGATTAATAACTTTGTCCAAAATCTTTTAACTGGTGGCAATCCATCTGCTGCTATGCAGAATGATGCTACTAGGTCATTGGTTGCTCAGTCATATACCCAGGGTGCTAAGAACATGGGGGTAGACCCAACAGACCCAATGTTCTATGCAACAATGTTTGCACCATCTATGGGGCTAAAGAGCCTTGGTATGGCTGGTAAGGGTGTTTCAAAGCTAAAGGGTCTTTCTGCATCAAAGAATACTGGACCACGTGTAACGCTTCCTAACTATATAGATAACCCAAGAGTTTCTCAAGCATATCTAAACTTTATGAGAACTAATCCAGCAATTTCTGTAAGAATGAGAAGTGAACAGCTTATTGACAAACTTGCTAAAAAAGATTTTGCTTATAGGAATGCATTTGAAGAAGGCATGGTTGTTGACGACCTAGACCCTAGACTAGAAGCTGAAAGGATTCTTTTTGGTTTAGGAAAAGATGCTGCCCCTTCTTCTAGACCAATTTATGGAGCAGGAGTTAGCCCATATACTCCATGGAGCATTAGAGGAAAAGCATCAAGAAATGACAATGCTTTTGAACGCTGGGCTTTAAGAAGCAAGTCTTCAAACATTAATTCAGAATACTTTGACCGATACGGAGATATTTCGCTACTACTAAAAAATAGAGTAAAGAAGCGTTCTACGTTTACTCTTGGAGACAGTTTTAGTGCAAGAGAAAGAGACTCTTATATTCCAGGTGGACCAAAGAAAACAGTTCCAGCACCATTTGGAACAATGAGTCAATCAAAAATCCTTGGTGCAGCAACAGGTATGAATAGACCAGATTTAAAGTTTGTTGAAGCACAAATTTTTGGTGGACTTCCATTCTCTGACATTAAAAAGATTATTGTCAAAAACCCAGAAATGATTCCATTGCTACAGCAAAAACTTGCAGAGGCTGGACTAAAGATTCCTGTAGGGCAAACAAAGCTCAGTCCTCTAGGCAAGCTAAATGAAATGTTCTACAAGAATAAAGTTCACGGACCTACTGGATTGCCCATGTTTATTCCTCAATATAAATCTGGTGGAATGTTCCGCACACCATATGCAAATGGTGGTCTTGCCATGCTTCACGATAAAGAATTTGTTATGAACCCTGGGGCAGTTAAAGAATATGGCGTTGACAAGCTTAAGGCTATGAATAATGGTACATACAACAGTGGTTCAGTGTATAATAGTTATGGAGTAAACATCAATGTTAATGGCTCTAATAGCGATGCAAACGAAATTGCACGAACAGTTATTAAAGAGATTAAAAAGATTGATGCTCAACAAATTAGGAGTACTAAAGTTTAATGCCAGACAATTATGCAGAATATCTAGTAGGTAGAAAAAAGTATTCTCGTCCACAAGCAATGCTATGGGCAGATAACTCTGGAACACTATCTACAAACGAAGCTACAGGAAAGTCCTATTATGTACCTACTGGCAATGAGATAAACGCTGCATCAGGCACTGGTGACTTCCTAATCCTATCTGACGACAACCGTAGCCCAATTGAGTTTGGTCAGCAAAGAATTGAAACAAGAAAAAGAACTGTAAACGGTCGTATGCGTTCATACCACATTGCTGACAAGCTTCAGATATCTCTTTCTTGGGAAATGCTTCCATCACGCTCGTTCTCTAATGACCCTAACTTTAATGTTGTAACTGGAAAGCCAACAACAACAGGCTATGATGGAGTAGAAACAACTAGCGTAAAGGGAGACTTTTTGTACCAGTATACTACTGATGGTGGTGCAGGTGGTGCAGAGATTCTAGACTGGTATGAAAATAACAAAGGCTCTTTCTGGGTTTACCTATCATACGACAAATATCAAAACTTTGAAAATCTTGCTAACGTACACCCAACGTTAGTTGAAAAATACTTGCACCTTGCAGAGTATAGCCAGGTAGTAGAGATGTATATCTCAGACTTTAGCTACTCTGTTCAAAAACGTGGTGGCACTAACTTTGACTTTTGGAATATTAGTGTTACCCTGGAAGAGGCGTAATGTTTACAACAGAAACAGTATCTGGAACAGTCTCAGGAATTACGTTTCCAACTAGCGGTCAGGTTAAGTATACTACTAGACTTGCTTGTACCTCAGCAACAAAAGATGGAACAGTTTTAACTGTAACGGTTTCATCTGGAACATCTGGGTTTAAGGTTGGTCAAACAGCAACTGTTTCTGGATTGGCACCATCTGTCTATAATGGAGAATTCACAATTGCAGCGGTAACAAGCACAACTGTAAGTGTATACAATACCAACACAGCAACTATTACCGATGCAGCAGGATTTATTAATCCTAAGTTCCCAATTGGCTCAGTTATAAATATTTCAGATGTTAAGCCAGCAAACTTTACAGTCCCAGACGCAGTAGTTGTTGATTGCGATTCTGTTGGCGTTACAATTGCTAGTGCAGAAACAGGAAGCTGGATTAGCGACGGAAAAATTGTTTATGACGAACTGAAGAACCACGCAATCTCATCATCAACAATCAGAACACAAACGCTAGTCGCTGCTGAATGGAATCTGAATCTACCAAGTAACATTTCTAAGATTGGTAACTATAGGTATAGACCAACTGTTGGAAGCCCAACAGAAGCAAACTTTGGTGTAGTAGCAGCTAGCTACGACGACACAGATGCTTTGGGTGCTTACACAAACGCTACTTATGCAGACGTTCTTGTAGATGGCGGTGTTGAAGATGATGGAACCCCATACTTTATTCAGTCTGAAAATCAAAGGCAACAGCTGCTAATGTCGCTAGAAGACTGCTTTGGAAAAAATAGACCACGCTCTGGAATCAATAAGCTTATGTACTTTAAGGGAAGAAAGATTCCATCAAGCAATCCAAATATGTCGTTAAGACCAAGATACTATGTTGCTAGCAGAGACGATGCTTTTAAGTATTGGTGTTCATTTAGAAAAGAGACAACTAGCAATGTTTCAATAGATAGAGGAATTTCTTTTGGTTCCGACAACTACATAGATGATGCTGCACCATTTGTTGTTTACACAGATTCAGTTCCAGCAAACAGAATTGTTGTAAAAATGCAAACTCATATTGGCTCATACGATACAGGCAATAGCGACCCACTATATGGAGACGCAAATAAGCAAACACCACAAGACTGGAAGATTCAAAAACTAGTTGGAACAACATGGACAACAGTAAAAGAGTTTGCTTCTGGAGACACTCGTGCCGATGGAACTCCAATTATCAAAGAAGATGGTTACGTTGAGCTATCATATGGGGCAGTCGTCCCAGCAGGTTATGAAACAACATTTTACTATGCAGGTGACTACGCATATGTAACAGACCTTCCAGTAGTTTCGACCACTGGATATGGATATCTTGTAGGAGCAGATGCATCTACTCCAGGTGACTGGTACGTTTACAATGGTTCTGGATATGATAGCCCTGTAGAGGCAACTTATGAATGGAACATACACGAAGAGACAGTTAATAGATTTGCTAAGTTTGCAACTCAGCTTGTAGATGCTCCAACATATGGCACAGGACTTTATAGAGAAGTAGACTATCTAGATGGTCTAAGAATTATTGTAGAAAAAATGACAAAGAAAGATGTTCCATTTGAACTAATTGAATTGTCACCAAGACTAGCAGTAGACCTATCTGATAAAGTTTTGGACTTTTCAATTAAGAAACACGCATCAGATTTGGGTAGCAGTGGTATGCCAGTTGGTCAACTTTTGGCAGGTACTGGAGACCTAAACCTGTTTGACTACGACCAAGCATTTAACCCAAGCAATACAGACAGCATCATTAACAAGTTTATTGCTAGAAACCTACAGATTAAGATGTATGAAATTGCTGTAGATGTAAACGGCTCAGACTACTATATGCCTATTAGAACCATGAATTGCGAAGGATTCCCAGCATACACTGCTCAGGAAAGAACGGTATCTGTACAGCTTCGTGACCAGTTTATAGCTTTTGAATCAATCAATGCCCCAGAAATATTTGTTAGAGATGTATCACTTAGCTTTGCAATAGCCACACTGTTGGATTCAATTGGTTTCTCAAATTACATTTTTAAAAGAACCGAAGACAGCGATGGAAACCCAACACCAGACCCCATCATTCCATACTTCTACATACCACCAGAAACTAGCGTGGCTCAGGTTCTGCAAGACTTGGCAATATCTACGCAGCACATGATGTTCTTTGACGAATACAATAATTTTGTAGTGATGAGTAAAGAATACGCTATGCCAACACTAGACAATCGCTCTACAGACTTTGTTCTTTATGGCTCACAAGACTACACAACGTCTTCAGACCTAAACAATACTGTTAAGGTTAAGAATACAAAACTGTCTAACATTCTTTCAATTGCATCACAATTTAGCGACATCTACAATGATGGAAAAATTAACTATAGTGCAAAGCACATTCAAAGGTCAATCTCTGAAATAAGACAAGCCTATAACGTTGACAACTATAGAAGCTGGGTATATAAGCCAGTGCTACTTTGGGAGGCATCGCCAGAACAAAATACTAAAACCATTAATCAGATTAATAACCAATCATCTGGATATGCACTAACGGCAATCCCACTAAACACAACGCTAAGTTCTACAGTGCCATCCTTGAGTGGTGGTCAAATAGTAAACAACATAATGGACCTTGGCGAAGGTGTGTACTGGATGCCAAGATACAATGGTTACTTTTTTGCTAATGGTGAAATTATTAAGTATGACGCAGTTGAATATACCGTTGAAGGTGTTGGAAACGTTTGGGTTTCTAGCGTAATAGAATACTCAAACTACTTTGCAAAGCTAGCATTTGGAAAAAGCATCTATCCTTCAGGCAGAGTTAGAATTTATGCAAAGGTAAACAAAGACGGAACAGCAATTGAAAGACATGGAAGAGGTCAGTTTGGAACGTCGGTAGTTCAGCACAATGCTGGTCTAGACTCAATCTGGTCATTTCCAGGAAATAGAGTTGGGTTCCAGATGGACGCAAAATACCTATTTGATAATAAAACACCACCAACAACTGCCGAAGGTGCAATTGGCATTACGTCTACCGTAACTGACCTTGCCACACAATCAGCAAACATTACTGGACAAATAAAGAATGTCCTGATTACAAAGACTGGTGAGTCAGCTAGTGAAAATTTGAGAGCATCTACAACTGCAGAACGTGGCGGTGTTGTTCAGTCTTCTGCATTGGTTTTTTCAGGACCAACATTAAAAGACATTCAAGCAAAAAACATTAAACCAAGAAATCTTGTTACATATATTCCAAAAGAACTAACAAATAAATATGTTCACTTTGGAACAAGGCTAAGAATTATTGGTCGTCCAGATAAGATTGGTAAAAAAGAATTTTATACAGTGCAAAAAGCAGAAAACGGAATAGAGCTATACGACAAGGTAAAGCTAACTGGTGGTTCTGCAGGTCTGGCTTTTATGCTAGACACAAGTACAAGCACAAACAATGGATACTATTTTGAAATATCTGCTCTATCCTATGACGGAACAAACACGGAAGCCCTAGACAATGTTTTCTTTTACAAAGTTAAGAAAGCAGTTGGGGCAGGTCAAAATGAAGCAGCTATCCCTGTAAGCTTATATAGTGGTCAAGCAACAATTCTTGTAGACGAAGGCGAGTTTGTTGGTCAGTCTCGTGCTATGGCAGAAAAATACCCAACGGTATATGACCTAAACGTAGAGTATGAGATTATTGGAAGCAATAAAAAGTGGCTAAGGTTTTATTTGTACATTAATAACACTCTTATTGCAGCAGTTGACGATAAGGATGCATTGCCAATTAAGAAAAACATGGCTCTATTTGTTAGAGGTAGCACAAAAGCAATGTTTGAAAATATCCATGCAATTAGAAAAACTTATGAGAATGACCCAAACACAATTGTATCTAAGCCACCAGTACAAACTACAACTATCTTTGACGATACTGAAATTACTACTAGCGAGGCACTAAGAACACAGGCAGTTAGTGGGCTAATCCAACAAACAGTTTTGTCAAATGTAACTAAGAGTGGCTCAGGATATGACCTGTATTTTGATGAGTTTGGAACTATTATGAGAGAAGCAGCTTACTTTAATGTTAAGTATGACAAGGCTTATCCAGCACTTACAGCAAAGATAAGCCCAACGCTAAATCCGTTTAAAGGCTACACAATTTCTGGATTTACCCCAACAGCATATGGTGCAGAATTTATGGTATTCAATAACACAGATAACATTCTGATGATTGGTCCAGATACAGGAAACTACCTTAGAATTCAGGGTGTAACTATGACAGACGACGTAAAGACAACACTAAGCGTAGACGAATATTACAATAAGCGTTCTGACTTTTCTAATCCAGTTTTTAGTGGTGCTAACCTATTGACTACAGACCTATATAACGAGTACTTAGATATCAAAAACAGTAGAACAACTTACGGAGTAAAAAGCTTTGACATTAATACTAAATTTGTTCAGGACCAGGATGTTGCAAATGACATGATGGGATGGCTAATATCTAAAATGTCTAAGCCAAGAAAAGCAGTTGGTCTAGAAACATTCGGAACATCATTCTTGCAACTAGGAGACATTGTAAAAATAAACTATAATGATTCGGAAAATGTTGAGCAAATACCAGCTGACTCAAGATTTGTGCTATACTCTTCTGAGTATAGATATGGCTCTGAGGGTCCACAACAAATTTTATACCTAAGCGAGGTTCAATAATATGGTAGATGCAGTTCCAACAATTACATCTGGAGGAAACCAGTACTCAACTAAAGATGGTACGCTTATTCCAGTCTCAGGTTCAGAAATAAATGCAATTGGATTCTATGAATCAGCGATTACTGACGAAGCCTTTACAAACTTAATTCTGGAGGAGATTGGCGGTAGAGAGCTGCTAACTCTAGCAAGACATGAAACACTTACTGGTGGCGTTGTAACTCAAAATAGCCCAATTGAAAATCTAACAGAAGTACTATTAAAAAATTCACCAGTAAATATCTCGCCAAATATCAATAGCGTTACAGATTATTTTGACACATTCCCAATGCTGCTATCACAGTATTTGCCTACAGAAGAAGAGTTTGACGCAGAAAATACATATCAGTATCAAAAAGAATATGTATATTTTGAACCATCAACCAACACAATTGTTTTCAATGTAGCAAATACTTTTAATGGAGAAAAGGTTCAGGTAGAATTTGTGGTGTTTGACTCACTTAAAAATGATACAATATATACATGATAACTAATAGCGGAATAAATCTTTTATCAAAATACATAGCAGGACAGCTACCAACATTTGCTTCCCACATAGCAGTGGGCTGTGGACCAACTCCACTAAACTCAGTTGGCGGAGTATTTGACACAGCATCTTATGCAGTCAAAGAATCACTAGACTTTGAAATGCTTCGTGTTCCAATTACCTCACGCACCGTAAAGATTACAGGTGGTGAATCATACGCTATCTTTACTGCAGAGCTTCCTTCTATCAATAGATATGCGATTAGCGAAATTGGAATTTATCCAGCAGAACAAAACAACGTGTTTGGCTCACTAGATAACTTTGTGCTAAATTCATTTAGTTTAGCAGAAACTTGGAGCATTCACAATGGCTCAACCATTACAGAAGTAGGGCTAGAAACAACCGTAGAAACATCTGGCTCTATTAGCCCAGCAGCAGAGGTTTTTGTTTTGAAATCTGATAACGCAATGTTTAACGGTCAAAGACTTACCAAACAAGAGCAGCCAAGATACCTAAGTGAAGCAATTGCAATAAAGGGAAGTTTTTCTACTGTATCTGGTGGAAACCTTGTTTATACAGGCAAGCATATTCACGTAACTGGAGTAGACTTAGCCAGACTTGACCAAGCAAACCAATATCTAGACGAATTAAAGCTGGCTTTTTCTGTTGCAAATACTGCAGCAGTTAACACTACAAACCCAACAGCAGTAAAAATTGCAATTGACTTTGCTTCTGACGACCCAAACGCAGCTGCACCAACAGCATACGCTAGGTGGGTTATGACACCAACAGTTACTGCAACAGGCAGGTACGTAGTTGAAACAACCAAGCTTTCGGCACTTACAAAAACTAGCGGATTTAAGTGGTCAGATGTTACAACGATAAGAATTTATGCAAACATAGACAGTTCTGCAAACTTTTATCTACTTCTTGACGGACTACGCTTTGATAATCTTTCAACAACTAGCTCACAGTATTCTTTGGCAGGGTATACAGTAGTTAAGAATACTGATGCACAACCAATTATTAAAAATGAAAATGGCGGAAGCTATGTTGAGTATAAGTTTAAACTGGATGTGGCATAGTGGCTATTCAAAAGTTTCAGGTTCCTGCAGACGTTTTGCCACTACCATGGTCAGATGGAAGCTTTTACCTAAGATACAGAATTATTACAGAAGATGGAGCAGTAACCTCAGACTGGTCAAACATTTATGGGATAGATACTCAAATAGCAGTGGCAGAATCAGAGTCACTAACTTCTCAAACCTATGGCGAACAAGTTATTTTAGCATCTGGTGGAAATGTTACAATTAACGCATCGCCAACTAGCGACAATTTAAAAATGCTATTAGAGTGGAACTCTGTTATAGACACAATTTTTCCAAATCTAAAATTTGACATATTTGTTAAGTGGGCATACGACTCAGTGCCAACCTATGATTCAGACTGGACTTACGTTGGAACATCGTCAGAAACATCACATTATATTACTACTAATATAGACATAAGTAGCAATAGAGCTACTTTTGTAAAGGTTAGACTCCAGGTTGCAACGCAAGACAAAGAAATTTCATCTACCGTTCTTGTTAGTGAAACATCCAGCTTAGACAATATTTCTACAACATATGTAAATGATATTGATGGCGGTGTGATATAATTAATTATGGCTATTATACCTACACCAGCACCAGGAACAATCATTGATGTTGAAAAACTATCAGAAATCATTACGGTATTAAATAAATTTGCTACTGATTATGGTTCACAAAAGAACTCAACAATCTCTACCACAAAGCAGTCAGCAGATACAAAGATTGCAACCCCAAACCTATCTTTTTCTGCTGGAAAGGTTATGGTAACGTCAGACAATAACGTTAAAACTAAAGACGTTATTCCGTTTTCATTTGAGTTTGGCAGAACGTTTGCATATCCACCAACAGTAACAGCAACACCACAATCCTCTGCAACAGGTCTAAAGAGTGCTGTAACATCAAACGTTTCTGTAATTATTAACAATGTAACAACTACAAAAGTTGAAGGCTCTGTCTACTTTAATTCAGAAGCTAAACAAACTAACATCTATATTCATGTTATTGCCATTGGCAGCCCTATTGGAGTGTAGTGGATAGAGAAGCATATAACAGTGCTCCAGTAATTCCAGGTAGCAAAAAAGTTTGGTTTCTAAATGGAGACCTAGTGAGAATACATCACCTAAACCGTTCTAATGGAATCATGTCGGTTTATAACATAAACAAAGATAGGCTCGAAAGCTGTTTGGTTACAGATTTTAAACGCAATCGCAAGAAAGCCTACACTGTTGGTGAGACAGCAATCTTGGTAAATCGACACAAGAAGTATATGCCAAGTTTAATGAAACGTGGTATTATTCCACATCCAACAGGAAGCCAAAAAGGTGGGGCAACTGGATGGCAGGTAAGAAGCTACTACTCTGAGTTGCAGGTTCACGAAATTCGTGATATACTAGCTACCTACCACATTGGACAACCACGCAAAGACAAGCTGATTACCAATGATATAACTCCTACTAAGCAGGAGTTGACAAGGCGTATGGGTGATGGTATACTTACTTATACAAGGACCGAAGATGGTCGCTTCATTCCTGTTTGGAACGAAGAAATTTAACGAGAGAGCAGTAGGGTATGAACAACGAAGAAACTAAGGTAACAGTAGGTCTAGGCTATACGCTTAACCTAGGCAACTTTCAGTCGCTACGCATTGATATTAGCGTAACCGATAACAAGCGTGAGGGTGAAAACACCAATGACGCATTTGAGCGTGTCTACGGATTTGTAGAGAAGAAGCTCACAGAAAAGGTAGCAGAAGCACAGTCAGAGACTGACGGTAAATAATGGCTGAACGCAAAGACCGAATGGCTTTGCTTTCTCGTTACGCAAAGCTTCACACTAAACACTATGAAGAACGAGTAACACTCAACCTTAACGTTGAGCAGTGGGCTGCAGACGCTCTGATTGAATC
>JACCDW011150547.1_pt1 | contig 23066 bp, 20 predicted proteins | sample 7449781 | NCBI WGS metagenome assembly JACCDW01 (sample SAMN15323449, study PRJNA562643) | freshwater metagenome | isolation source: river surface water | place: USA:Blue River Watershed | collected 2017-08-18
CCCAGGCCACCGCGATCGCCCAGCAGACGGCAAGCGCTGCCGCCTCGGGAGCAACGACCGGAGTTTCCCAGACGCAGGGTCAGGCCGCCGCTCAGGCCGCCGCCCAAGGCATTGCGAATGGCGCTGCTTCGGGTGCGGCCCAAGGTGCTGTTTCCGGCGCGACTTCATCGGGCGCCGCCAATGTGAATACCAGCGCGATCGCCAGCTCCGCGGCGAGCGGCGCGGCCACCGGCGCCAGCCAGAGCTCCGGCGCAACCGTCACGCCTCCTGCGGTCACGCCGCCGTCGACTTCCGCTCCGGCGGCCCCGGTCGTGACCACGCCCGTCACCCCCGTTGATCCCGCGATCAACGTCAGCCGGTCAAACTGATTTCTTTTCCCGCCGCGCGCCGCCCCGGGCGTTCAGCGTCCCGGCGTCGCGGCGGGCGGGTTAACCGGCGGCGCCACGATGATCGTGGCGCCCTGGCCGGGCGCCGTCGTCACCGCGGGAACCGCCTCGCTGGTCGAGAAGGTCATCACGCGTACGGCTTCGCGTAGCCCCGCGACCGGCGCGTCCGTGGACAAGGTCGACTCTGCCGAGATCACCATTTGCCGCGCGGTGCCCCCGGCGGCCGCGGCTCCGGCGGGCAGCACGGGATAAACGCCCTGAAGTCCCGCGGCCAGCGGAGCGGCGGGGCCTCCGGCCGGTGGCGTGGTGGCGAACGCCAGGCCGCCCGATAGCATGCCGAGCCACGGTGACCGCTGCGCGTAGGCTTCCGCCGCTTCCTGGCCGAGCGCGGTGGTTAGCTCCCGCTTGGCCCGCGCCGCGAGCTCCTGGAGCTGCGCGCGTCTCTGCGGCGCCGCGGCCGAGCCGTCGGCGTTGATGCGCTGCGACTCGACCGCGAGGGAATCGCGCAGTGCCGCCACCTGATCGGTGGTGGAGGCCGGGAGGTTCAGCCGGCTGACGAGTGAGTCGAGCGTGCGCAGGTCGGCGTCGGCCGCGCGCTGCAGCCGCGTCCAGGTGGGCTCGCCCACGGCGTTGCGGATGTCCTCCTGCAGCTGCCGCTGCGCGTCGGCGAACGCCTTCATGCCTTCGGGCGTGGCCCGGGCCCGTGCGTTCTCGGCGGGGAAGCGTTCGTCGAACGCCTGCTGGAGCGCGAAGATGCGGCGGAACTCATCTTCCGTCTCGATCGCGTCACCGTAGCGCGCGCGGATGACCGCGGACGAAGGGGAGGTTCGCATCGCGTACTCGGCAGATTCAGCCGGTGAGAGAAGCGCGGCGATGTCGCGCTCGCGTTCAGCGCGGAGCAGCTTCAGGCGCTCGCGGTCGGAGGCGAGCTGGACGCCGTTGGCGCCGAACTTCGCGGTGAGCTCCTCGTAATCCTGGTTGATGCGCCGCAGCGCATCGCGCTTGGCGGCCGGCAGGAACGACAGGAGGCCGGGATCGCCGGGGCCGAACACGCCCTTGGGGTCGATGCCGGCGGCGGCGAGGGCCTCGGTGACGTCCCGGCGCCATTGCGCCTGCTGTTCCGCGCCCGCTACGCCGGATCGGTTGGCGCGCCACCAGCGCGGGTCGGCGGAGGGTGCGGGCGCCTTGGTCGCGAGGGCCGCGAAGCGGCGGCCGAGGGCGAGTTCACGCGAGAGGGATTCGGGTGCCCCTGCCGCCGCGAGCGCTGCGGGATCACCCGAGACGAGGGCGGCGCGGAGCGCGGTATCGGCGGCCGGCCGGGGAGCGGCCGGGGTTTGTGTCTTCGCGGAGGGAACTTCGACGCCGCCGCGGGAAACAACGAGCGCGACGAGCGCGGCGTTGGCCGCGAGTGAGGTACCGAGGAGGAGCGGGGATAGCTTCACGGGAAAAAGGTCGGCTCGGCCGCGAGAAGGTTCCCCCGTTCAGGAGCGGCCGCGCGAGGCGAGCAGGGAACGGAGGGTCACGCCGGTGATGACGACAGCGCCGCCGATCAGGGCGAGGCCGGAGGGGGTCTCGCCCACGAAGAGCAGCACCCAGACCGGGTTGAGCAGCGGTTCGATGATCGGGATGATCACCCCTTCGAGCGCCGTGACGTGGCGGATCGCGCGGGTGTAGAGCCAGTAGGAGAGTCCGAGCTGGACGGTGCCGAGCAGCAGGATGGCAATCCAGCCGTCACCAGGCAGCGGCGGCGCCCGCAGGATCCATGGCAGGCAGATGACGAAGGCGATGATATTGCCCAGGATGACCGACTCCACCGGCGAACCGTCCTTCTGGCGGCGGAGCGCGACAACGGTCGCACCGAAACCGATGCCGCTGAGCAGCGCGAGGAAATCGCCGGCGAGGTGTCCCGAGGCGAGCCCGTCGCCGAGGAAGATCGCCATGCCGGCGATGGTCACGGCGATGGCGATCCAGTCGAGGCGCGTGGCGCGCTCGCCGAGGAAGCGAGCCCCGAGCAGGGCGACCCAGATCGGTGCGGTGTACTGGATAAGGATGGCGTTGGCGGCGGTGGTGAGGGTAGTCGCCCAGCAGAACAGGATCGTGCAGGCCGCGTACAGGAGTGCGGTCACGATCTGTATGCGGGAGAAAGGGAATCGCAGGCCACGGCACGTCAGCAGCAGGAAGACTGCCGCGATGGCGCCGCGGGCGCCGGCGACCGCGAGCCCGGGCCAGGTGTCGCCCACGCGCTTGATGAGCACGCCGGCGAGGCTCCAGCAGAGGGCGGCGCCGATGAGCTGCAGCACGGAACGGGAATGGAGGGCGCTCATCTCGCGGGTGGCGATTGCGGGCCGCCGCCGCGGAGCGCGCAACGAGAAATCGGTGGCGGCGGCCGCGTGGGCCGCCATGTTCCGCCGCATGAAGGCGCCGAGGTTCATCCTGCTGGCGGCGGTGCTCGCCGTCGTGCTCTGCGGCGTGTTCCTCGTTCGGCGCGTTTCGCGGCCGGAGTCCTCTTCCGCGAACACGGCTCCGGCTGAAATGGCCGGAGCTGGCGGCCGCGGGTCCGCTGGAAAAACCGTTCCGTCTGCCGTCCTCCGTGGCGGCGAGATGCTTTCGCCGCAGGAAAAACAGGCGCGGGTGGAACGTATCCGGCGCGACTATGACGATGTGCGCACGCGCGCGGCGGCCGAGTACGCGGCCACCGCGGGTTCATTCCCCGGCGGACTCAACGCCTTCCTGCGCCAGCTCGCGCTGCTGGAGCGGGAGAAGCGCGCCGATCTGGCGGCGGTCCTCTCACCCGAAGAGCTCGACGCGCTGGAAATGGTGGAGAGTAACGCGGGGCAGACCGTGCGGCGGTCGCTCGCCGGCACCGGAGCCACCGAGGCGCAGGTGCTCGCCGTTTTTCGCCTTGAGCGCGAATTCCAAGACCGATTCGCGCTGGTCTTCGACCTGACTCCTCCCGCGCTGCTCGAGCGCCAGCGTGTGCGCGACGAGTACGACGGGCGGGTCATCGCCCTGCTTGATCCGATGGACGCCGTCGCCTGGCTCGCGGGCCGCGACGGCGACCAAGGGCTCATGAACGAATGGGTGCGCCAACGCGGCCTGCCTCCCGCCGCCGCGCTCGGGCTGTGGAATATCAAGGCGGATTTCGTCGTGCGCCGGCTTGAGCTGAAGGCCGCGAAGTCCGTTCCGCCCACCGCGCTCGTTGACCTCATCCGTGAAACCGAGGCGCGGCTCGCGGCCGCCGCGGGGGCCGAAACCGTGGCAAAGGAGCGCGACGGGATTTTCCGCTGGCTCCCGCGGCCTTGATCAGGCGCGTGTCGCCACCGGCCGGCCGGGAGGCGCGGGTCGCGGGTTCCGCAGCACGGAGTGGTTGACGGGCCGGCGCTGGTCCGGCGTGAGCGGCGGCAGTTCCGGCAGCGCGTCGAGGCGAGACTCCCGGAGCCAGTGGCGGGCGAGGGCCCGGAACGTGTCCCAGCGTTCCGCGATGAAGTGGTCGCGCGCGGTCATGGTCGCGCCGTCGCCGATGAGCGCGTCGGCCGCGGCGGCCTGGCGCAGCAGGCTGCGCCATTCGGTAAGCAGGCGATCAATGTCACCTCGACCCGCGGTCTCCACCTCGTCGAGCACCTCGCGGGTGCGGGCACCCTCCGCCACGAGGGCACGTACCGCCTCGCCGGCACCCGAGCCGTACTGGGGTGGCACGCCCTCCCGCAGCCAGCCCTCGATCGAGAGCCGGCGGTACGCGAGCCGGCAGGAATCCGCCAATCGCCCCAGCCAGCGCGGGTTGGTGCCGGTGAAACGGTCGGCGGCGAAGAGGTCGGCCGCGTCGAACACGAGGTCGTCGAGCGGATGGCGATGGTTTTCGAGGGCGGCGGCGAGCGCGAGCCCCTCGGGCCCGAGGAAGAACGAGGCGATCTCGCCGCGCACGGTGAGCCGGAGGTGCCGGTCCAGGATCCCGGCGCGCTGCCATTGCCAGAGCAGGGTGGGCTCGGGGGAAAGCGCGAGGCAATCGGACCTGTACGGGCAGGTCGTGCAGGCGGGCAGGGGATTACGATCCCGGCGCACGACGCGGGCGCGGCCGGTGTCGGTCCTTTCCCCGCAGGGCAGGCCGGCCGACAATTCCGGCGGTGTGCGCTCGATTCCCATCGGCACGGGCTCCGCTGAGAAAAGTCGCGCGGATTCGGTGCGGGCGAGTTCGCCGGCGTCACGTCCGCCGCGCAGTTGGCGGAGGAAGAGCGCCCAGGGCAGCGGGACGGCGCGACGGAGCCGCAAGGGCTCCGCCCGACGCAGACGCGGGGTGGTGCCGCTGACCAGCACGAAGCCCGCCTCGTCCAGCCCGCGGCGGCCGGCGCGACCGATCATCTGCAGCAGTTCGTGCGGCGCGATTTCCCTTTCGAGGTGGTCGTGCCGGTAGCTGCCCGCGGTGATCATGACGGAGCGCAGCGAGAAGTTGATGCCGGCGCTCAGCCCGAGCGTGGCGACGACGGCGCGGAGCTGCCCCGCCTTGGCGAGCGGTTCGATCACGCCGGCGCGCTGCGCGTAACTCAGGCCGCTGTGATGACAGGCGACCCGGGCGCGGAGAAGCCGGGCAAGATGGGGGCCGCAGAGCTGCTCCTGCTCCGGCGTAAGCGTGAGTGGGTCGGCCAGCGGCAGCTCGCGCGCGAATTGCCGCGCCAGCCGCTCGGCGTCGGCCCGGTGCGGCGCGAACAGCAGCACGGGTCCGAGGTTTTCGCGCAGCGCGCCGGCGACGCGGCGGGACCAGAATCCTTCGATGCAGCGCGGCAGGCCGTGGATCAGCTCGTCGACCTCCACCTCCTCGAGGCGCACGGGGCGCTCGGCGTGCCTCACCACGGCGGGCCGGCGGCCGAGCCGCGTGAGCCACACCGCGACTTCATCCGGATTGGCCACCGCGCCCGAAAGGAGCAGCAGCTGCAGCCCGGGCGATGCGAACAGCACGACGCCCTCGTAGTGATTTCCGCGGTGGGGATCCGCGATCCACTGGTACTCGTCGATGACCAGCAGCTGGAAGCCGCGCGCCGAGCGGCCGCCCGGCGGTGCGACCACGAGTCCCTGCACCGCCTCGAGGGTGGCGACCACAATCGGCGCCTCCGGGTTCACGCAGAGGTCGCCGGTCATGATGCCCGTGTCCCATCCCCGGGCGCGCCATTCCGCGAACTTGTCGTTGGCGAGGGCCCGCGTGGGAACCGTGAAGAGCGCGCGGCGCGTGAATCCCGATTGCTCAGCCCAGCGTTCAAAGATGTAGGTCTTCCCGGCGCCGGTCGGAGCGTCGACGATCACGTCGCGGCCCTCGCGCAGCCCGGCCAGCGCCCGCGCCTGCCATTGGTCGGGCAGCATCAGCTTCTGCAGTCCGCTGAACGCGTCGGAGAGCACGCGCGGAGCGTGGGTGGGCGGGCGGCGGCGTCAAACGCCCGCGGTTCGGCGCGGTTGCGCTTTCGCCGCGGCGGCTTCCGTTGCGGCATGCCGCCCTCCGCACCGCTGCTCGGGAAAGCCTCCGCCGCGGTGCCCGCGCGGCCGCCCGGCCGGGCGCGGATGCGGATGCGGTGGCGCGACTTGCTTTTCCTGCATTGGGAGACTTGCGCTGACCTGATCCGGCCGACGCTGCCGCCGGGCCTTGAGTTGGATCTCCACGAGGACCGCGCGTTCCTCGGCATCGTGCCTTTCGTCATGGCCGGCGTGCGGCCCGCGTTCCTGCCGCCGGTGCCCGGGATTTCCGATTTTCCGGAGCTGAACCTCCGTACGTACGTTCGCGACCGCGCCGGGGTGCCGGGCGTCTGGTTCTTTTCTTTGGATGCAGCCCAGTGGCTGGCGGTCGCCATCGCGCGCCGGTTCTTCCACCTGCCTTATCACGTTTCGCGGATGAAGGTGGACCGAGATCCGGCGGGCGGTCGCGAACTTTGCTCGCGGCGCCGTGCGACCGGGGCTGGCTCCCGCTTCGCGTGGACTCCCGGCGAGCCGTTGCCTGCGCCGGGGCCGGGCTCGTTGGAGCACTTCCTTGCTGAGCGTTACCGCTTCTACGCGACGGATGGCGCGCGGCTCTTCCGCGGCGCGGTGGCGCATCCGCCTTACCCGCTGCGCCGCGCGGTCGTCACCGCCTGTGAGGAGAACCTGTTCGCCGCGGCGGGTTTTGAGCCCGCCGGCCGCGGGCCCGATCACGTCCTTTGCTCCGACGGCGTGGAGGTGGAGGCCTTCGCCTTGGAGGAAGTCGGTCGATCGGCGCCGCGGAGCTTGGAACCATGAAGGGCGTGCGGAAGGAGCACCTGCCGTCGAAGCCCTGCGCGGTGTGTGGGCGGCCGTTCGTGTGGCGGCGGAAGTGGGCGCGCGTGTGGGACGAGGTGAAGTACTGCAGCGACCGCTGTCGCGCGCGGCGCGGAGCCGCGCAGGGCCCTGCCAATCAGCCCTTCGGGGAGGGCGGCGGGGCGATGCGGGCGATGCGCTCCGGCAGCAGCGCATAGAGCGCCCCGTCGGGTCCGCCGATGACGTGGCGAATGCGGCCGAGTTCCTTGAAGAGCACCTCCTGCGCCACGAGCTTGCCGCCGTTCAGTTCCAGCCGGCGGAGTTCCTGCGCGGCGAGCGTGGCGACGAAGAGATGGTTGCGCCATTTCGGGAAAAGGTCGCCGGCGTAGAAGTTGGATCCGCAGGGGGCGATCGACGGCACCCAGTAGGAGGCGGGCTGCTCCATGCCTTCCTTCGCGGTGAGGTCGGTGAGCGTGGTGCCGTCGTAGTTCATCCCGTACGAGATGACGGGCCAGCCGTAGTTGATTCCCTTGCGGACGAAGTTCACCTCGTCGCCGCCGCGTGGTCCGTGCTCGAGATCGTAAAGGTCGCCGGTTTCCGGATTGAAGCTGAGACCCTGGGGATTCCGGTGGCCGTAGCTCCAGATCGTGGTGCAGGCGCCCGGCTGGTTGACGAATGGATTGTCGGCCGGCACGCGGCCGTCGTCGTGGATGCGGTGCACCTTGCCGTTGGGACGGGTGAGGTCCTGCGCGTGCGGGCCCTGGCCGCGGTCGCCGATGGTGAAGAACAGGTAGCCCTGCTTGTCGAAGGCAAGGCGGCCGCCGAAATGCACGCCGCCGGACTTGATGTAGTGCTCTGGGCGCGCCTCGTAGACGGTTTCCTGGTCGATCAGGGCGCCGTCCTTGATCCGGCCGCGGATGATGCGCGTGAGGCTCACCGGCTTGCCCTCGGGATCCTTCCGCGGGTCGCTGAACGCGAAGTAGATCCAGCCGTTCTTCGCGTGGTCGGGATGCGGCACCACATCGTAGAGGCCCGCCTGGCTGGCGGTGTCGACGGCTGGCAGGCCGGTGAGCGGGCGCGCGGCGAGCTTGCCCTTCTCGATCAGGAAGGCGTGACCGCGCTTCTCGGTGACGACCGCGAGGTCGGATTTCAAGAAGGCGAGGGAGAAAGGTTCCTTCAGCCCGCCGACCCAGGTGTCGACCTGGAAATCATGGAGCTGACTGCGGGTGGTGACGGCGTCGGCCGGCTTGTTGAACTGGAGCTGGCCGCGGCGGGAGAGGTCGCGCTGCTCGCGGATGAAGATGACCATCGCGCGGATTTCCTTGTCCGGAATCGCGTTGCCCCAGGCGGGCATGCCCTTGTCGGGGAAGCCCGTGCGGATGCTCTTCTCGAGTGAGGCGTCGTCGCCTCCGACGAGCCACGTGTCGTCAAGCATCGAGGGGGCCTGCGCGCCCTGCAGCTTGTCGCCGTGGCAATTGGCGCAGAGCTCGGCGTAGCGCTTGGCGACGGCTCCCGTGCGCGCATTCTGGGCGGAGACGGTGGAGGCGAGTACGGCGAGGGCGCCGGCGAGGAGGCGGAGGCGGGTGCGGTGCATGTGGGTTGGGTAAGCAAGGATCGCGCCGCGTCAGCGGGCGAGGTCGTAAAGCGCGTAGCCGGCGAGCAGGTTGGGCAGGGCGGGGCAGGGGGTGCGCCAGTCGCCGGCGAGGTGGGCGCGGCGCGAGATGCGGATGCCCTTGGCCGCGCAGAAACGCTCGAAGTCGAGCACGGTGACGGGGTTGGAGGGGCGGCTCTCGAACCACTCGGTGGTGTAGACCTCGTTGCGGATCTTGCTGCCCTGCAGGAGCGCGTTGAGCCGGTTCTTCCAGAAGCCGTGGTTGACGAAGCCGACGGTGACGGCGCGGCCCACGCGCAAGGCCTCGAGGATGACGGCGGCCGGGTCGGCGAGCTCTTGCACGGTGCGCGAGCAGATGACGCGGTCGAAGTGTTTGTCGGGGAAATCGCGCATGAACCGCGTCATGTCGCCCTGGTACGCGCACAGGCCGCGGCGCACGCACGCGGTGACCTTGGCGAAGTCGAGGTCGACGCCGACCGCCGAGACCTGCTTGGACTGGACGAGGTAGCCGAGAAGCGCCCCCTGGCCGCAACCCAGGTCGAGCACGCGGGCGCCGGGTTCCACCCAGTCCCCGATGACCTGCATGTCGACGGTGCGTTTCTCGGCGTGGCGTGGCATCGGCTCGGGGAGGTTCAGATCGCTTAGCTGACGGGGTCGGTGCCCTCGCGCTCGAGGAAGGCGCGCACGAGGGCGTAGAGGTCCTCCGACTCGAGCAGGAAGGAGTCGTGGCCGAGGTCGGTCGCGAGCTCGGCGTAGCTCGCGCGCTTGCCCGCGCGCAGGAGCGCGAGCGCCAGGCGCCGGTTCTGGGCGGGCGGGAAGAGCCAGTCGCTGGTGAAACCCACGACGAGCGTCTCTGCCTCGACCGGCGCGAAGGCCTGCTCAAGGCTCTGACCGCCCTCCTCGAGGTCGAACTGGTCGAGCGCGCGGGTGATGTAGAGATAGGAGTTGGCGTCGAAGCGGTTGATGAAGCTCTGCCCTTGGTGGCGCAGATAGCCCTCGACCTCGAATTGCAGGTCGAAGTTGTAGGCCTCGGTGGCGGCGGTGTCCTTCTTCCGCCGGCCGAACTTCCGGTCCATCGACGCGTCGGAGACATACGTGATGTGCGCCATCATGCGGGCGATCGCGAGGCCGACGCGCGGGCCGCCATCGCGCGGGTAGTCGCCGTGGTTCCAGGCGGGGTCCTGCATGATGGCCTGACGGCCGACTTCGTTGAAGGCGATCGCCTGCGCGCTCTCGCGGCCGGTCGTGGCCATGGCGAGGACGCGGCGCACGAGCCGCGGGTACTCGATGGCGAACTGCAGCGCCTGCATGCCGCCCATTGAGCCGCCGACCACCGCGTGCACCCCCACGACCCCGAGGTGGTCGAGCAGCAGCTTCTGCGCGCGCACCATGTCGCGGATGGTGACGAATGGAAAGGTGATGCCGTGCGGACGACCCGTCTCGGAATTCACCGACGAGGGCCCCGAGGATCCCTGGCAGCCGCCGAGGACGTTGGCGCAAACGACGAAGAAGCGCCGCGTGTCGACCGCCTTGCCGGGGCCGATGAGGTTGTTCCACCAGCCGGGCTTGCGGTCCTCCGGCGAGTGCCAGCCGGCGCAGTGGTGGTCGCCGCTTAGCGCGTGGCACACGACGATTGCGTTGTCGCGGGTGGCGTTGAGCGCGCCGTAGGTTTCGTACCTCAGCGTGAATCCCGGCAGCGTCTGCCCGCTGCGGAAAGTGAAGGGTTCGCGGTGGACGAAGTCGCGGGGCGTCACGAGGCCCACGTCCCCGGGCGAAAGGTGGCGGGCCGGGCCCGGGGCGGGCGTGGCGCTGTCCTGATCGTCGGTCATCGGCGGCAGGCGAGCGGAACAGCCGGGCGGGACGGAGGCAAGCGGCGGTCCGGGGCGGCCGGGCGGAGCCAGCTCAGGCGCCGGCCTCCTCGTTGGAGAACACCTGCTGGACATCGTCGATCTCGTCGAGCGCGTCGTGCAGCCGCTCGAGCGCGTCGGCGTGGGCGGCGTCCTTCACCGGCGCGGTGTTCACGGGGATGTGGGCGATCTCGGCGCTGTCGGCCTTGATGCCCTTCTGTTCGAGCGCGTGGGAGACCTTGTCGAAGGAGTGGATGCCGCAGCGGATCTCGTAACCCTGTTCGCTGGCGATGACGTCATCGGCGCCGGCCTCGAGGGCGATTTCCATCAGGGCGTCCTCGGTGGCGCGGTCGCGGGAGATCAGGAACTGGCCGGCGTGGAGAAACTGGAAGGAGACCGCGCCGGCGGAGGCGAGGTTGCCGCCCCAGCGGGCGAAGGCGGCGCGCACGTCCTGGGCGGCGCGCTGCTTGTTGTCGGTGGTGACCTTGACCATGAAGGCGACACCGCCGGGGCCGTAGCCCTCGTAGGTCACCTCCTCGTAGACGACGCCCGGCAGCTCGCCGGTGCCCTTCTTGATGGCGCGGTCGACGTTGTCGGCCGGCATGTTGGCCTCGCGGGCCTTAAGGATGAGGGTGCGGAGCCGGGCGTTGCCGTCGGGGTTGCCGCCGCCGGACTTGGCGGCGAGCGTGATGTCGCGGGCGAGGCGGGAGAAGACCTTGCCGCGGCGGGAGTCGGTCACGGCCTTCAGCCGCTTGACCTTGGACCATTTGTTGTGGCCGGCCATGGAGACGGGAAGCGCGGGCGGCGGCGGCGCCGCGGGCGGGTCACTTCTGCTTCTTGGGCGTGACGTTCTTGATCGTACGCCCGCCGGTTGCGGGGACGGCGGCAGGTGACTCGTCGGGATCCTTCATGCGGTTGACGATGACCTGCTGCACGATGGTGAAGACGCCGTTCACGGTCGAGTATAGGGCGAGCGCGCAGGAGAAGCCGTAGCAGAAGAGGGTGAAGACGTAGGGCATGATCTTCATCATCTTCATCTGCATGTTGTCCACCGACGGGGTGGGCGTGAGGCGCATCTGGATGACCATGGTCGCGCCCATGAGGATCGGCATGATGTTGATGGGCAGCCAGGCGATGCCGAAGAGGTGGCCGACGGTGTCGGGCGACGCCAGGTCCTTGGCCCACAGGAAGGGCTGCAGGCGCAGCTCGGCGGTGCACTGGAGCATGGCGAAGAACCCGATGAAGAGCGGGAAGGTGATCAGGATCGGGATGCAGCCTCCCAGCGGGTTGATGCGCTTCTCCTTGAAGAGCTCCATCGTGGCCTGCTGCTGCTTCTGGGGGTTGTCCTTGTATTTCTCGCGGATCGCCTGCAGGTCGGGCTGAAGCTTGGCCATCTTCTTGGCCGAGCGGGAGGCGGCGAGGGTGAAGGGCAGGCTGATGATCTTCAGGATCAGCGTCATCAGGATCACGGCGACGCCCCAGTTGCCGACCCAGCCGTGGGTAAGGTTCAGGAGGATGTTCTGCAGGGGGGCGACGTAGCCGCTCAGGAAGATGCGGTTGAAGAAGTACTGCGTGTACGGGAGCACTCGGTCCTCGTTCTGCTCGAAGCGCGAAAGCCGGCGGTATTCCTGCGGGCCGACGTAGAGGATGCCCTGCAATGTGGCCGAGCCGTTGGCGGCGAGCACCGGCAGGTCGAACCGCATCGCGCCGGCCAGCCCGATGTGCGGGTGGCTTGCGCCCGGGAACTGCGGCAGCTCGATCCGGCGCGCCGCGACGCCGGCTCCCGGCTTCTCGGGCGTGTAGACGCTGGTGAAGAACTGGTTCTTCGCCGCCGCCCAGACGACATTGCCGGGACGCTCCAGCGTCGCCACGGCCGGCCGGCCTGCTCCGAACAGCGAGCCGAAACCGCCGCCCTCGAGCTCGGACCTTTCCGTGAAGTGCGTGTCGTTACCATCGTAGGTGACGACGTTCAGGTACTGGCCCACGTCGGCCGCGTCGATCAGGCCGGCCGTGCCCAGGCTCAGCGAGGCCTTGCCGAGGGGCTGCGTGCCGCTCCCGAGGTTCCGGAAGGTCGTCTCGTGCCGGATGCGGTACGGATCGGCGCCCTTCTCGCCGTCGCGCGTGAGGCGGTAGGTGCGCGTGACCTCGATGCGGCCGTCGAGCACATGGCGAAACACGGCCTCCGTGGCCGAGCTGCTCACGACTTCGTACATCGTGCCGCGTCCGAGTCCCGGGTAGTCGGTGAACGCCAGCAGCGGATCTTCGTGCAGTTCGTTGAAAACGTAGGGGTCCGGCTTGCCGAGGAGGGCCGGATATTTCCGAAACGCCACGTCGCGCACCGCGCCGCCGGCGTTCGTGAGGCGGGCCGAGATGAACTCGTTCTCGAGGGTGATGATCCGGACGTCGGCTACGTCGCGGTGCACGCTCGCGACGATGGGAGCCGTGGGGTTGACGGAGGCAGCCGGCGCCGGCGCGCCGGGCGCGGAAGGGGTTGTCCCTTGGCCCGTGGTTGCAGCCGGGGTCGGCTCCGGTACCGCAGGCGCCGGGGGCGGCGGTTTCGGACCGAAGATCAGCAGGGCGAACGCGGCGACGAGCAGGACGGCGCCGATGGCGAAGTTTTTCTTGTCCATCAGGAAACGGAGTGGGAGGCGGTCGGTGTCACCCGTGCGCACACGGGACGCGCGGCTGGGACCGGGTCAAGGCCGCCGCGGCCCAGCGGGTGGCAGCGGGCGAGGCGGGCAACTGCAAGAAAGGTGCCGCGCATCGCTCCGTGCGTCCCGAGGGCTTGGATTGCGTAGTGTGAGCAGGTCGGTGCGAAACGGCACGCGCAGGCGCCGAGGGTGATCACGGGCAGAATCGGCGAAACGGTTCGCTGGTAGAGGCGCGCCAGGGTGATTAGTAGGCGGGCGAGGAAGCCAGGTTCGGGATTTCGGCTCACGACTTGGGTTCCCCGGCCGCGATGCGGCCGCAGGCCTCCCGGAAGGTCTCCTCGAGACGGGGAAGGCTCCAACTCAGCGTGCCGGGGCGGGCGATCATCAGGAGGTCGCATCCGGCGGGCGCCCCGGCCTGTTCGTGGCGAAAGATTTCCCGGAGGCGGCGCTTGGCGCGGTTCCGGTGGGTGGCCCGGCCGACGGCCGCCGTCGATGCGATTACGCAGACGCGTGGCCCGGTGCCGGCCGCCTGATCGGTTGCGCGGGGTTTCCACCAGAGCGTGAAGGCGCGGCAGTCCAACTTGCGGCCCTGCTCGCGTACCGCCCGGATTTCGCGGGCGCGGGTCAGACGATGGGCGGGCGTAAACTTCATGAGCACGCGGCCTTGCCCGCCGGTTCCGGCCGGGCGCGCCGGCCGGTGGGCTTCAGACGACCGTCAGCCGCTTGCGGCCTTTGCGACGGCGGGACTTGATGACCTTGCGGCCGTGCGCGGTGGCCATCCGGGCGCGGTAGCCGATCTTACGGGCGCGCTTCTTACGGTGCGGGCGGAATGTTGGCTTCATAAAGTCTTCGAAAAAAGAGGGTCAGAAGTGCGTCACGGCCCCGAGGGTGTCAAGGGCTGCCTTGGACGCCGAGCAACTCGAGTGCGGCGGCCGTGAGCGCGGTCACGCCGGTCTTCAGCGTCGGTTCCGGGACGGGGGCGAACTTGCTGGAATGGAGCGAAGGCAAAGTCCGGCCGGTCCGAGCGCTTTCCGCCACGGCCTCGGGCGCGACGGCGCCGACGCGGAACAGGCTGATCGGCACCCTATCCGTGGTACGTCCGAAGCGGCCGAAATCCTCGCCGCCCATCTCGGCGTCGATCGACTTCACGTTGGCGGCGCCGAGCCAGCGTTCGAACGTGCCGCGGAGCCGCCGGGTGAGCGCGGGATCGTTGAAGGTGGCCGGCGTGTATTCGGTCTCCGACACGGTGACCAAGGGCATGCGGTCTTCGGGCAAGCCGGAGGCTATCGCCTCGCCACGGCAGAGGCGGCGGATCGCCTCCAGCGTGCGGGCGCGCACGTCGTCAGCGTAGGAACGCACGGTGAGCTGCAGCTTCACCTCGTCGGGGATGATATTGTGCTTCGTGCCCCCGTGGATCGAGCCGACGGTAATCACCACGGGATCGATCGGTCGGTTCTCGCGGCTCACGATGGTCTGCAGGGCGAGGACGATCCTCGCCGCCAGCACCACGGGATCACGCGTGGTGTGCGGGTAGGCTCCGTGGCCACCGATGCCGCGCACGGTGATGTCGACCGAGTCGACGTTGGCCATCGCGAAGCCCTCGATCACACCCACGGAGCCGGCGGGCAGGGTGGCGCTGTCGTGGAGCGCGATGGCGAAATCGGGCTTGGGGAAACTCCGGTAGAGCCCGGCCGCCAGCATCACGCGGGCGCCGACGCCGGTTTCCTCGGCGGGCTGGCCGACCAGCACGAGGGTGCCCGACCACCGTTCCTTGAGCGCGGCGAGCGCCCGGGCGGCGCCGACGAGGCAGGTCATGTGCACGTCGTGTCCGCAGGCGTGCATGACCGGCACTTCCTGCCCGGCGAGGTTCTTCGTCCGTCGCGTGCTCGCGTAGGGCAGCCCGGTCTCCTCCTGCACCGGAAGCCCGTCGAGGTCGGCGCGCAGGAGAACGACGGGGCCCGGTCCGTTACGCATCACGCCAACCACGCCGTGTCCGCCGCCGAATCCCGTGGTGACCTCGGCGCCCACGGCCCGCAGTTCGCGGGCGATCACGCCGGCGGTGCGTTCCTCCATCAGGGAAAGCTCCGGATTGCGGTGCAGGTCGGTGTAGAGCCCGAGCAACGACGGGATCTCAGACTCGACCTTGGCCGCGACGGCGGCCCGAAGGCTTTCAGCGCCCGGCGAGGCCGACCGGCAGGCGGTGGCAAAGGCAAAGCAGCAGACAACGAGGGTGAGGTGGAAGCGAGAGGCCATGGACACGGGGTTCTTCGTCCAGGGTGGCTGTCGGAAATCCCTCGCCGAGACCAATCGATTCGCCGTTGCGCCGGCGCGCATGCGTCACCGGCCGATGCAGTACAGCCTCGTGCCGGTGCGGATGAAGAGGTTACCCTGCGAGATCGCGATGCTGGAACGGTGGCGCGTGTCGTCGTCTTCGTCGCGGAAGTTCGCCTGATGAAGGACCTTGAATTCTGACCCGCCGGTCTGCACGACGGACACGTCGGCGTCGAAGTTCATGATGTAGAGCTTGCCGTCGCCGGCGGTGGGCGAGGCCTGAAAGACCGATTTACCTCCGAGGTCGCCGCTCCAGATGACCTTGCCGTCGGCCGGGTTCACGCAGAACAGCCGCCTCTTGGTGCCGTTCAGGATGTAGAATCGGCCGTCGAAGAAGAGCGGGGTCGGTACGTCGCTGGTAAGGTCGCGCTCGCCGACGTTCGGGGCGGCCTCTGCGGCGTCCTCGGTGGGTTGGATGTGGCTCTGCCAGGCCAGGTCCTTGGTGGCGACCTTGCCGGAGGCGCCGGCCTTGATCGCGTAGACCGGGGCGTTCTTCGGGGCGCAGGCGAGCAGCACGCCGCCACCGGCGGTCACCGAGGGCACCAGCCGCCAGTGGCCGATCTTCGTCGGGTTCCAAGTGCCCCAGCGCCAGAGCTCGCGGCCGTCGCGCGGATCGTGCCCGGTGATGCAGTCGCCCCCGATCACGACGAGTTCCTCGCGGCCGTTGTGCGTGAAGGGCAGGGGAGTGCTGTAGGCCTCGAGCGACTCCGCGACGGCGTCGGAGGGCCGCACGCTGCGCCAGAGGTCCTTGCCGGTGACGGGGTCGATCGCGAGGAGGTAGGACTCGTTGCCGGTCGGCTTGCCGCGGCCGCGCACGGCGACATCGCGCTGGAGGATCGGCGCGATCAGCTGCCCGTTGTGCAGGAGCGGCGTGGCGGAAAACGTCCACTGGAAAGCGAACGGCCCGAGGTTGCGGCTCCACAGTTTCTTCCCGCCCACCTCGAAGCCGACCAGGTCCCCCGTGCCGAAGAAGAACACCACGATCTTCCCGTCGGTGACGGGCGAGGGGGAGCAGGTGTTGCTGTACTGTCCGTCGGTGGCGAACTCGCTGACGTCGGCACGCCAGAGCTGCTTGCCCGTACGCCGGTCGAGCGCGATGGCGCATTGCTGGCGCGTGGCGGTGTCGGCGGCGGTGACGAATACGAAGTCCCCCCAGATCACCGGAGTGGCCGCCGAGGAGCCGGGCAGGGGAGTGGACCACTTCACGCCCTCGGTCTTGGAGAACTTCGCCGGCAGTCCGGTCTCGGGGCTGGAGCCGTTGTGGAGCGGCCCGCGCCAATTAGCCCAGTTTCCGGCGTGGAGCGTGGCGGCGAGGGCAGACAGAAGGGTTAGGAGCGACGTGAATCTCATGGCGCGGGGGTTAAGCTGAATTCCTTCGGGGTTGGCCGGCGGATCGTGGCGGTGTCAGGCGGCGGATGCACCGGGGCCGGAATCGAGGCGCAGGTTGATTTCGGGAGGAGTCAGCTCCCGCGCCACGTCCTCGGCCGAGCGGTAGCGCAGGCACACCGCCGTCTCTCGGAGGTGGCGGGCGGCCCGGGCGAATGGCCGCAGCCACGAGCGCGGCGCCAGGTAGTGGCGGAGTCGCGTGTGTTTCCGCAGGATGCCAATCACCCGCTGGTAATTTCCCGCGGTCTCCGTCCGTTCCCGGGAGAAGGTTGGCGCCAGCGTGAAGACCACGGTGATGTTGCCCCCGTCGGGCGAGGTCTGCCGCGCGACCACCTCGAGTCCGGCCGCTTCGCCGGAGGCCGCGAGCGTGACGAGGTTGAAATGGTGGAGATGCGCGAAGTGGAACCGGCCCCTCGGGGAGCCGCAGGTGCCCTCCACGTTGGGCACCTCGACGACGAGGATTCCCCGCGGCTCAAGCCACGCGGCGAGCCGCCGGAGCGCGCCCGTCGGATCGGCCAGGTGCTCGAGCACATGAAAGAGCGTGACGGCGTCGAACCGGCCGGCGGGAAACTCGGCCTTGTTCCAGTCGGTACTCGCGATGTCTAGGCCAAGGTTTTCCCGGGCCCAGCGTGAGTAAGCCTCGTTGGGCTCGATCCCGGAGGCGCTGATGCCCGCCGCGCGCAGCACGTGGAGGAATTCCCCGCTGCTGGCGCCGACGTCCAGGAGCCGCCGGCGTCCCTGGAGGTGGGGACGCAGGCGTTCGTGCCGGTCGCGCGCGACGTCGAGAGCCCGCAGCACGCGGCGAGCGGTGGGACGGTCGGAGCCTTTGTAGCTGCGGCGGTACTCCCGCGCGTAGTAGGCCTCGATCTCGGTTTCCCCAGGCATCGGGTCGGTGCGGACAAGGCCGCATGCGCGGCAGATCACCGTCCGCAGGGGCCGGCCCGCACGGTCGGTCTCTCCCACCACCTCAGCGTCCAAGGACGAGCAGAGGTTACACGGCGATGAGGAAGTGCCGGGGGTGAGTGAGGCGATGAGCGGGAGAGGCATGGAAGGCCGCCGGGGTCGCAGCGCGGTCGTATGGTGGCGGGAGCGTGCACGCCTTGGCCCTTTGCGCAAGCAGCGGACTTTGGGAACCAGCGCGGCGGTTTCGGGGTTATTTCCAATGTCTCTCCCCGCTGGTTCGGCGGTCCGGTCAGCCGAACTCAGGGCGATTGCGGGTCAGGAAGACTCCAGCCGCTGGATCAGGCCGTCGAGTACGGCGTCGACTTGCAGCTTGATCCGCTGGCCGGGCGGGGGTGCAGGCTGGCCCGTTTTCGCGGCGGCGGCCTGTTGTTCGCGGAGGGCCTTTTCTCCGGCCTCGCGCGCGGCCTTCAGGAAGGCCTCCTTGGCCTCGTGCATCGCCCCGCTGCGGGTAAGTTCGGCCGAGGTGCCGCCCTGTCCTGCGAATCGTGCCGTGAGCTCATCGCCGATCCACACCCGCCAGTCGTCCTCGTCGGCGAAGTACACCGCCAGCGCGCCGTTGCGCGCCGTGCCCAGCTTGGTGGCCAGGCCGCGCATGACCGCCCCCGGCTGCGCATCCTCCTCCGCGGAGGGGGACTTGGCGCGGACGCGGGCCACGATCCTCAGCCCGAGGGTGCGCTCGACGTTGGCCAGCTTGTGGTTGAACGCCTTCGCGCGAGGTGGCTCGGCGGGCAGGATTTTGTCGGCATCGTCGAAGTGCGCTTCCGGTCCCGGCTCCGCCGAGCCGACGGTGGGCTTAGCCCGCGCGGTAAGCTCGGCGAAGGTCTTCTCATCGGCCCGGAACGCCTTCGCGGCGGCCCCGTTACGCACGATGCGCACGCTCATCGCGTCGCCCTGCCGGATCTGCGGCAGCACCTCCAGCCCGCGGACCACGCGGCCAAACACGCTGTGCAGGTAGTTGAGGCGGTTGACCTCGCGGAGCGTGAGGAAGAACTGCGAGCCGTTGGTGTCGGGGCCCTTGTTGGCCATCGAAAGCACGCCCGCGGCGTCGTGGCGCAGGCCGGGCACGAACTCGTCGGGGAACGAGTATCCGGGGCCGCCGTCGCCGGTCCCGGTGGGGTCGCCGCCTTGGACGACGAAGTCCGGCACGACCCGGTGGAACTTCACGCCTTCGAAGAACGGCTTGCGCGGCGCGGGCCCGAGGGTGCCCTCCGCTAGGCCCACGAAGCTCGCGACCGTGCGCGGAGCGCGGGTGAAATGCAGTTCGCAGGTCACGGTGCCGCGCGGCGTCACGATCTCGGCGTAGAGCCCTTCGGGCAGCGGGGTCTCGGCCGTGAGGGCGCGGCCGGCGGTAAGCAGGAGAAGGCCGGCCGCTAGGACCGGCAGGGCAGGGCGGAACATGCCGCGACCGTGGAAGGTCGCCCCCCTCCGCTCAACCAAACTCGCGTCGCGCGCGAGCGCTCAGGGCAGGAAGGAGCAGACGTACTCGCACAGGCCCGACTTCACCGCGATCGTGAAGCCGCTGTTGGCGGGCACGTCGAAGCTCGAGCCGGCGCCATAGGTTCGCGCCTCCTTCGAGTCCTTCTGGGTCACGACGCACTCGCCGGCCACGATCTCCATGCGCTCGGCCGCGGCCGTGCCGAAGTAGTACGAGCCGGGCCGGATGAGCCCGAGCGTCTTCTTCGATTTGTCGGCGAAGAGCACCGTGTGGCTGACGACGTTGCCGTCGAAGTAGACGTTGGCCTTGGTGACGACGGTCACGCCGTCGAATTGCGCGGGTGGCTGGGACATCATCGACGGCATGCGGTCCGGCGGGTGCGGAGGCAAGCCCGCCTTGCCGCCTCCGTAGGAAGTCGGGTCGCATCTCCAACGCCGTGATACCTTTCCTTCCCCGCATCCGTCCAGCCGCCTTGACCCGCTCCGGCGGGTTGCTCCTTATCGCCTTCATCATGCAACGAAATACCCTGCCATTCATCACCGTCCTCCTGGCGCTCGGGCTGCCTGCCGCCGCCCCGGCCCAGCAGGTGGCTCCGGCGGCTCCGGCTCCCGCTTCCGATCGTCGTCCCCCCGCCATTCCGGTCACCTCCGCGGCCGACGAGACCGTCATGCTCTCGCCTTTCACGGTTTCGACCGGCACCGACCGCGGCTACCAGGCCCTCAACACGCTTTCGGGCACGCGCCTGAACTCGAAGCTCGAGGACCTTGGAGCCTCCATCACCGTCGTCACCAAGCAGCAGATGGAGGACCTCGCGATCCTCGATCTCAACGACGTGTTCCTCTACGAGGCCAGTACCGAGGGCACGGGCAACTACACCCAGTTCACGCCGAACCGTAACGGCGGCATGATCGACGGCACGGCCAACGATCCCGCCCGCGCGAACCGCATCCGCGGCGTGGGCAGCCCGATCAGCGGCAGCGGCGTGAACATCGCCGTCGGCAATTTCTCCTCGAACAACAAGATCCCGATGGACGCGTACAACATCGATGCCGTCGAGATCTCCCGCGGACCCAATTCCAACCTCTTCGGCCTCGGCGCCGCCGCCGGTACCGTGAACCTCGTGCCGTCCAAGGCCAACCTGACCCGGATGTCGACCTCCACCTCCGTCCGCTTCGACGACCGCGGAGGGCACCGCTTCGCCTTCGACGTGAACCGGCCGCTCATCGCCGACAAGGCTTCCTTCCGCTTCTCCGCCGTTGACGAGTCCAAGGGGTTCACCCGCAAGCCGGCCGAGGAGAAGATCCGTCGCTATTACGGCGCGGTGCAGGTCCGGCCTTTCCGCCACACCACCCTCAACGCCGCATTTGAGCACTACTCCAACTTCTACCGGCGCCCGAATTCGATCACGCCCCGCGACACGACGTTCGAGTGGCGCGCCTCCGGCAGCCCGACCTTCGACCCCACGACGCAGCTCGTTTCCTACTCCGGCGGCCGCACCGTCGGACCCTTCGTCGCCACGAATGAGAACACCCTGCTTCCTCCCGGCCTCATGGCCGGAGGCACCTACGGCCGGCTCGTCGTGCTCATGGACGGCAGTTCCTCGTCACCCTACATCAGCCAGATGCGCACCGCGAACCCGGTGACGTCCGGCATTCCCTCGCCCTTCACCGCCACCAGCAACGTGCGGTACCTGCAGACCGGCACCGACATTTTTCGGCGCAAGTCCAATCCCTACCCGCTCTTCTTCGCGCCCGCCATCAGCGACAAGTCGGTTTACGATTGGGAGAACGTGAACTTCGTCGCCGCCAACTTCGGCGAGGACACCGCCTCCACTCTGCGCCTCGAGGCCGAGCAGATCATCCTCAACACCGGGATCCACCTTCTGGCCGCCCGCGCGGGCCACATGTACCAGAAATTCGACCGCTTCTCCCGCAGCGTCATCGACAACACCGACACCGTGCTCTACGTCGACGTGAACTCCAAGCTGCTCGACGGCCGCGCCAACCCCAACTTCCTGCGCCCCTACGTCGAGGCGGTCGGGCCTTTCGATAACCGCAATCCCGAGGTCTTCGACACCCAGAACGCCGACCTCGCCTACCAGCTCACCCCGCGCAACCTTCCGCGCCTCCTTTCGTGGATCGGCACCCAGCGCTTCGCCGCGCACGCCGAGGTCAACCGCAACAGCAGCGCCACCTACACCTACGGCTACTGGGCATCCGGCGATAACCCGTGGGTGAACCGCGCCAACCGCGTGAGCGGCAACCAGCTCGCCTACCGTTTCTACCTCGGCGATGCCAACGGCCAGAACGTCGAGTACGGGCCCTCCACCTACCGCGATTACGCCGGCACCTACGGCGTCAATTGGTTCAACAATCTCACCGGCCGCTGGACCACCGAGAACATCGCCTTTGACAACCTTGCCCGCGCCAGCACCGCCCGTCGCCGCGAGGAGCTCCGCACCCTCAGCGTCACCGCCCAGAGCTACTTCTTCAGCGACCGCCTCATCACCACGGTCGGGCTCCGCCGCGACCGCCGGCGCGAGCGCAACTCCCTGCAGGCCGCCGTCAATCCGGCCACGGGCCTGGTGAGCTATGATAATTACTCCGTCTGGCAGGCATGGACCGACGACGCTACGGGTCCCCTCGGGCCCGCCACGCGCGAATCGCAGCGCGGCGAGACCAAGACCTACGGCGCCGTCCTTCGTCCGCTGCCGTGGCTCAACGTCCACTACAACCGTTCCGACAGCTTCTTCCCCCAGGTCGTTCGCTATGCCATGGACCTGAAGGGGGTGCTCCCCAACGCCAAGGGTGAGGGTAAGGACTACGGCGTCAGCTTCTCCGCCCTGCAGGGCAAGCTGAACGTGAAGATCAACCGCTACGAGACCATGGAACTCGGGAGCCGGGCCGGCGAGATCGGCACCATCGGCAACCGCACATTCCGCCTCGAGGGCCGTCCGGAGAACAATGGCATCCGTGATGCCAACGGCTTCTACCCGTGGGCGCTCAACCTGGCCACCAGCCGCTTCGCCAAACAGGGCGTTTCGCCGACCCAGGCCCAGCTCAACGCTGCCACCGCGCGCATCATGGGTGTGACCGACGACTGGATGGCGACGTTCCTCGCCGCCGGTCCCGGCCAGCCGCAGACCAACGGGCTCTCCGACGTCCTCTCCAAGGGCTACGAGGTCGAGGTCACCTACAACCCGACCCGCAACTGGCGCATCAAGTTCACCGGAGCCCAGCAGGTCGCCCTCGACGCCCGCATCGGCTCCGAGCAGTACGACTACTGGCAGTCGCGTCTGCCGGTCTGGACGACCGCGAAGGACGACGAGGGCCGCCTCTGGTGGAACACGATTCCTGCGCTCGGCGGTGACACGCCCGAGACCGCCTACTACAACGGCCTCCTCTCGCCGTACCTCTTTGGCGTCGCCAACGTCGGCAAGCCCCGCACCCAGGTGCGCAAGTACCGTTGGAGCACGGTCACCAATTACTCGTTCACCGAGGGCATGCTGAAGAACTTCAACGTCGGTGGTTCGATCCGCTGGGAGGACAAGGGCTCCATCGGCTTCTACGGCGCCGCGCCCTCGCAGCTGCCCGGCTCCTTCCGCGGCGTCATCCTCGAACTCGATCCCAACAAGCCGATCTATGACCCTGCCCGTTACTACTACGACTTCTCGGTCGGCTATCGCACCCGCATCCTCGGCGACAAGGTGCGCGCCAACGTCCAGCTCAACGTGAAGGACGTCTTCGAGAACGGCCGCCTGCAGGCCGTCGCCGCCAATCCCGACGGCTCGATCTACGCCTGGCGCATCAAGGAGCCCCGGCAGTTCATCTTCACCGTCGGCTTCGACCTCTAAGCGCCCGGCGGCCATCCGGCCGCTTGTTGCCACTCATCAAGGCGCGCCCCGCGGGGCGCGCCTTGATTTTTCCCTCTGCTACCCCGGAAGCCCGTGCGATCGGAACCGCCGCCCATGTGGCTGCGGCTGCAGCCGCGGAGATTTCACGCTACCTCCCTCGGTGGTTTCCCAGCCGCACACGGGGCCCGTTGCTGGACAGGCAGCAATCAACCCGGCTCAATCCAATAAGCGGGCGGGCAACCACGGATTTCACTGATCGCACGGATGCCTCCCCCATCCGTCTCATCCACGGTGGTCTGCCATGGTTTTTGAACCGCGAAGAGCGCGAAGGAATTTTGGCTGCCGTTTCCGAC
>JACCDW010270801.1_pt1 | contig 23062 bp, 23 predicted proteins | sample 7449781 | NCBI WGS metagenome assembly JACCDW01 (sample SAMN15323449, study PRJNA562643) | freshwater metagenome | isolation source: river surface water | place: USA:Blue River Watershed | collected 2017-08-18
CAATACAATCGCAAAGTACGATGGTTTTGGATTAACTTTGAAAAAACCCAAAATTTTATGAGAGCAGCACATTACTTTTTCACCTCCGTTTTGATTTTGTTTGCGAATGAGTCTATCGGACAGGGATGTGTTGCTGTGCGGGGCTTCGGTGGTTGTGGTGTAGCGGGTGGCTCGGGCCTTGCCCTCGCCCCGAAACAGTGGCAAGTGGGTGCAAATTATCGGTATTTTAAATCGTTCCGACATTTCAAGGGCGATGAAGAACAATACGATCGTTTGGTAAAACAGACGCAAGTCATCAATCATTCTAATACATTGGATCTTTCGGCTTCGATGGGCCTAACCCTAAATACGCAGTTGAATCTAAGTTTGCCCGTGTCCTATACCGATCGGTCGAGTTATTATGAGCATGGCGGACAGTCAACGACCTTTGCGGGTGCACGGAAAACGTCGACCTCCGCGGGAATTGGCGATGCTCGGGTGGGTGTGAGTCGCTGGTTGTGGAATCCCGCATCGCATACAAACAGTAACTTGATGGTGGGTGTGGGACTGAAGTTGCCAACGGGCAATTGGAATGCAAAAGACAGCTTTTATAATGTGCTGGTTACGGATCCGGTATCAGGGGCAAAAACACGTCAAACCGTTTACCGTCCTGTGGATCAAAGCATACAATTGGGCGATGGAGGTGTAGGTCTTTCTTTGGAATTACAAGGTTTCTGGGAGATGGCTGATGGTCTATATGCCTATGGCAATGCTTTTTATATTTCCAATCCACGCGGGGTGAATGGTACGTTAACGTATCGCTCTGCAAGCAATGAATACATGTGTTCTGTGGCGGATCAGTATGCTGCCAGACTTGGTTTTTTGTCACAGTCCAAACTACACGGCCTATCAATTTCATGGGGTGGTAGAATTGAGGGCGTGCCGGTGAAGGACCTGATTGGAGAGAGTTTGGGTTTTCGCAGACCGGGTTATGTAGTTTCTTTGGAGCCAGGCGTAACCTATATGAAAGGCAAAACTACAGTAAATTTCAATGCGCCTATGGCGGTGTATCGCATACGTAAACAATCAGTTACCGATAAAGAAATACAAGATGCTACAGGTGTTCCCCGCAATGGCGATGCAGCATTTGCAGATTATTTGATTTCAGCGGGTGTGACTTATCGCTTCAATGCGCCCAAACCCAAAGACATATTGACAAAATGAGGAGTTTCGTTTTGTTTAATCTTTTTTATCGAAAAAATCATTTCATTCCACAAAACCTTTATTATGTTGGCGTGTTTAAATATGGAACGTCAACAAAATGCTTAATATACTCGTAGTACTTCTGTTTTTCTTTTTCATGGAATTTGTGGCCTGGTTTTCCCACAAATACGTGATGCATGGCTTTATGTGGTTTTGGCATGAGAGCCACCACAAACCCCGCAAAGGCACTTTTGAACTCAACGATTTGTTTGGGTTTATGTTCGCTATTCCTTCAGCTTGGCTCATCATTGTTGGTGCGCCGGAGTTTGATTGGCGGTTTTTTGGTGGTATTGGTATTGCGCTCTATGGATTGGCTTATTTCTTGGTGCACGATGTATTTGTACATCAGCGGGTGAAATGGTTGCGTGTGGCCCGTTCGCGATATTTCAAAGCGATGCGTAGAACCCACCATTTGCATCATGAAGTACATTCCAAAGAAGGCGCAGAAGCGTTCGGGTTTTTGTTTGTTCCAAAAAGATATTTAAAAAAATACGGTCGTGACTAAGTCAGTAATAGTAGTAGGTGCAGGATTGGGTGGCTTGTCAACAGCCCTTCGATTGAGTTACAAGGGTTACCAAGTAACCATGATTGAGAAGCAGGATATTCCTGGTGGAAGACTTCACTTGTTGAAGAAAGATGGATTTACCTTCGATGTAGGACCTTCGTTTTTCTCCATGAGTTACGAGTTTAAGGAGTTATTCGATTCTATCGGAGAGCCCATTCCATTCGAATTGAATGAGTTGAATCCGCTATACACAGTGAATATGGCGGGTAGCGATCGCGTTTTTCAGATTTACAAAGATCTCGACCGTTTAGCGGAGGAATTCAAGGGCATCGAAAGCGATTTTGAAACCAAAGTGCGTGGATACCTCAAAGGCGCGAAGGAGATTTTTCACGATACCGAATACAAAATTATTAAGCGCAACTTCGACAATATCGTTTCCTATGCCTTGAGCATGGCCACGGTGCCTTTAAAGCATTTGCCGAAAATGTTCCGTACGTTTTGGGCGGAGCTTGAACGTCATTTCGAAAGTGAAGAAGTAAAGATCATTTTCTCTTTGGTTGCCTTTTTCTTGGGCGCAACACCTTTCAATACGCCAAGTGTATATAATTTGTTGAATTACACAGAATTGGAGCATGATGGGTATTGGAATGTAAAAGGAGGGATGTATAAAATTGTGGAAGGAATCATGGGACTGCTCGAGAAAAAGGGCGTGAAGATGATCTACAACACAGAAATTATGTCGGTGCAGCACAGCGCTGGCAAAATGGTGTCAGTGACAGATGCAAACGGTGAAGTATATCGTGCCGATTTGTTTGTGATCAATGCTGATGCGGCTTGGTTCCGTGGGAAGTTCTTGAATCGCGCCAAGTATACCGAGGAAAAGTTGGATAAAATGGAGTGGACCCTGGCACCATTCACCATTTATTTGGGAGTGAAAGGTACCATTCCTGGTATTCACCACCACAATTATTACTTGGGCGACAATTTCCGTGATTATGCCGATACAATTTTCAGAAGTGAAGTGGCTCCGGAAAAACCCTATTATTATGTGAACGTTGCGAGCAAGAGCAATCCCGATTGTGCTCCGGCCGGTTGCGAAAACCTGTTCATTTTGTGTCCGGTACCTGATTTGCGCGTAAAGCCCGATTGGAGTGATGCAGGGAAACTGGTCGACGAAATCATTGAGGACCTTGGTAAGCGGGTCAACTTCGACATCAAAAACAATATCCTAACACAAGTTGTTTACACTCCCAACGAGTGGCAAAAGATGTTTAACTTATACAAAGGTAGTGGGTTGGGATTGGCGCATGGCTTGAATCAAATTGGTGCATTGCGTCCTGCCAACAAAGACGAAAAGCTCAACAACGTATACTATGTTGGGGCGAGTACGCATCCGGGAACGGGACTGCCGATTGTAGTCATTGGCTCTCGTTTAGTAACAGAAAGGATAGAAAATGAGCATTAAGCTGTTTGATGATACCTCCATCGCGATGAGTCGCAAATTGGCGCTGAACTACAGCACCAGTTTCTCATTGGGTATTCGATTGCTGTCGAAAGACAGTCGATGGGCCGTTTTTTCCATCTATGGATTGGTGCGCGTGGCAGATGAGATTGTGGATACCTTCCATGGTTTTAACAAAGAGCGTATGTTGGCCGATTTCAAGGCCCAGACCTACCAAGCAATTGAAGAGGGAATCAGTACAAATCCAGTATTGCATGCTTTTCAATTGGCGGCAAATCAATTTGGCATCGGTCGCGACCTCATCGAACCCTTTTTCAATTCGATGGAAGAGGATTTGGATACCAGCAGTCACAACGCGGCGAGTTATTCAGAGTACATTTATGGCAGTGCCGAGGTGGTTGGATTGATGTGCTTGAAGGTTTTCTGCAATGGTAACGATGCGCAGTATCAGCATTTGGTGCCTTTCGCCCGCAGTTTGGGTGCCGCTTTTCAGAAGGTAAATTTTCTGCGCGATATTCGTTCTGATGTGGATGAGCGTGGACGTGTTTACTTTCCTGGTGTAGATTTTAATCATTTCACTGACTCTGATAAATACGAGATTATTCAGGATGTAAAACAGGACTTTGCCCATGCATACAAGGGTATCGTTCAGTTGCCTGTGGCTTGTAGATTGGGTGTTTACACCGCTTACATTTACTACTTGAAATTGTTGGAGAAAATCGAACGCACCACAGCGGTAGATATTTTGGAAAGTCGGGTTCGTATCCCGAATTCTCAAAAAATCGCCCTGTTGGCGAAGAGTTTTGTGCGCGAGAAGTGGATGAGTGCTTGATGGTTTGTTAGCCAAAAAGCCAACTGAATATTTCGTCGATCCTACCAAAACTGTGCACCTTGATTTTTCCAGTGTGCTCTTGGTTGAACTTGTTGTATTTGGATATAACGATATCGGTGAATCCCAATTTTTCCGCTTCGGCAATACGCTGTTCAACCCGTTGAACGGCCCTTACTTCTCCACTAAGTCCCACTTCTGCTGAAAATACGCATTTGGTTGGCAATGGTTCTGAGTAGAAGCTACTCATGATGGCGGCCATCAAGGCCAAGTCGAGCGCGGGGTCCTCTAATCGCAATCCTCCGGCCAAATTCACGAATACATCTTGCTGCCCCAGTTTGAATCCACATCGCTTTTCCAAAACGGCAAGCAACATGTTTAACCGTCTGAGGTCGTATCCCGTTGCGGATCGCTGAGGAGTGCCATAAACAGCAGTGCTAACCAGGGCTTGGGTTTCAAGCAGGAGCGGACGAACACCTTCCAAGACGGCGGCGATGCCAATGCCCGATAGGACTTCCTCTCGCTGTGCGAGCCAAATTTCGGAGGGGTTTTTTACGCCTTTCAATCCGCCACCATGCATTTCGTAAATACCCAATTCTTGGGTGCTGCCAAAACGATTTTTCAGGGTGCGAATGATGCGATAGGCATGGTGTCGGTCCCCTTCAAATTGCAATACGGTATCCACCATGTGTTCCAAGATTTTTGGTCCTGCCAAGTTGCCATCTTTGGTGATATGACCCACCAAAAACACAGGTACATCATGTTCTTTGGCAAATTGTAAAAGCTGACCTGCGCACTCGCGAATTTGCGAGACACTGCCGGGCGTGGCATCGAGTTGGTCGCTGTATAAAGTCTGTATCGAGTCGATGATCAGCAATTCTGGCGTATCGTTATCGAGTACCGTTTTAATGTTTTCAAGGAGGGTTTCGGTGAGGACTTCACAATCGCTGTTGCCAAGTCCTAGGCGTTCTGCGCGAAGTTTGATTTGTGTTTCACTTTCTTCGCCGGAGACGTATAGGGTTTTTGCGGTGGTTTGCAGGGCGATTTGCAGCAGCAACGTACTTTTTCCGATACCGGGTTCTCCACCCAGTAAAACAACGGCACCGGGCACCAGGCCACCTCCAAGGACGAGGTTGAGTTCATCGTCTGGCAGAATCAAACGAGCAGTTTCACTGGCTTCGATGGCGCGCATCGCTTTGGGTTCGGCGATTTTGCGACCGCTTTTTTTCCATGCGGTGGTTTGTTTGGTGGGTTTGATTTCTTCGATGAAGGTATTCCATTCGGTGCAGCCCGGACATTTGCCGATCCATTTGGGACTTTCGAATCCGCAGGACTTGCAGAAAAAGGTGGTTTTGGCTTTACTCATGGCGATGGAATGAAATTTTTGGGGTGATTTACAAAGATGCGGTAAGTGCTTGAAATTTGTTTTAGAAACAATCTAAATAAGGTGGCAAATTCGGCGAAAGTTTTGTTAATTTTGTGGTGTCATGGAAAAAAGCTTGAACGATATCGTTACCATTTACGCGGAAGCTACGCCCAACCCCGAGAGCATGAAGTTTGTTGCCAATAAAATGTTGTTGCCAAATGATAGTGCCGATTTTAGAAATGCCGAAAAGGCGGAAGAGGGTGGTGCCTTGGTGAAGGCCTTGTTTGAGATGCCTTTTGTGAAAGGGGTGTTCATCATGAACAATTTTGTGAGCATCACCAAGAACGAGGACTACGAATGGTTTGATTTGATTCCTGATTTGCGCAACTTCTTCACCGAATGGATTGAACAAGGCAAAGAAATCGTATCGCCCAAGACCCAATTAACGCCAGAGCAAGAAACGGAGATAGAACGGAAGATCCGTCAGCTGTTAGAAGATCACGTGCGTCCTGCCGTTGAAATGGATGGTGGTGCCATTGATTTCAAGAGTTTTGTGGATGGCGTTGTTACGGTGCAGATGAAAGGCAGTTGCAGTGGTTGTCCTAGCAGTACCATGACCTTAAAGGCCGGTATTGAGAACTTGTTGAAGCGCATGGTGCCCGAAGTGGTTGCCGTGGAGGCCGAGGCGGTTTAAGGCGATTTTTGCCAACCGTTTTCAAGCACATTGATTTTTTGCAAAGTGCTTGGGAATCACACAATTTTCGGACATATTTGCTTTTTATCGTTAGAAAGCAAAATAACTATGTCTCAAGGAATACAGAAACCTGAACCCGATTTTAAATCCCTTCATGAATTTTATGTAAACGCGGCCACCAAAATCCACTCGTTGGATTACCCGGTCATGTTCGCCAAAGAAAAAGGTGTTTGGGAAAAATACACCTACCAAGATGTGTTAGATGCTGTGGCTCAGATTGGCTCATGGCTGATGGAAATGGGGTTGGAGAAAGGCGATCGCGTGGCGATGGTGCTCGACAACTGTCCAGAATATTATTTCATCGATCAAACACTTCAGAAGTTGGGACTTGTGAACGTATCCATCTATCCTACGTTGACGCACGAGGAAACTGCCTATATTTTGAATGACAGCGGCGCCAAAATTTTGTTTGTTGGCAATGCTTTTTTGCTGAAAAAGTTCAAGAAAGTACAAGCTGAATGCAATACGGTAATGAAGGTGGTATGTATGCCATCAGATTTGGAAAGTGGTGATTTGTATACCGATTTTTCTTCAGTAAGGGTGGAAGGACAGGCCCTCCGTGAGAAGCATGCAGCGGCCATTGAGGCAAGATTTGCTGCGGTTGAAAAGGGTGACTTGTCTACCTTCATTTACACCAGTGGCACAACGGGTATGCCGAAGGGGGTAATGCTGACGCATTATAACTTCATGAGCAACTGCTACGATGCCAAAGATTTGTGTCCCGCCATCACCTCTGAAGATTTATACCTAAGTTTCTTGCCTTTAAGTCACGTTTTTGAACGATTGGCTACCATGTATTTGAGCACATATATTGGTGCGCAGGTAGCTTTTGCGGAGAATATCGATAAGGTGGCTCAGAATATCCAAGAGATGCGGCCCACATTGATGGCTGCAGTGCCTCGTTTGCTGGAGCGCGTTCACGATAAGGTGTATAAAAGTGCTACCGAAAAGGGTGGTGCCAGTGCGAAGATTTTCTTGTGGGCGCTGCGTGTAGGTGGTGAAGCCCGGGTTCGGAGGGATCAAGGTAAGATGGTAGGTCCGTTGTTGGCTATGCAAGTTGGCATCGCGGAGAAATTGGTGTATTCCAAGATCAAAGCCAAGATGGGCGGTCGCTTGAAGATGTTTGTGAGCGGCGCCGGAGCATTGCCAGTGCACGTGGGTGAGTTTTTTGCAAACTTGGGGATGCGTGTTCAAGAAGGTTATGGGTTGAGCGAAACCAGTCCGCTAGTTACCGTAAACGAATTTGAGCGTCAAGTGTATGGTACGGTGGGTAGGGTAGCACCCCGACAGCAGGTGGCCATTCAAGACATCGAAACGAAAAAGATTTTGGCTTTGCAGACCTATGATTCATTTGATCCGGAGTATGCCAGTGAAGAGGGTGAAATTTTGGTGAAAGGTCCGAACGTAATGCAAGGATACTGGAACAGACCTGAGGCAACGGCTGAGGTGTTTGACGCAGAAGGTTGGTTCCATACGGGCGATATTGGAAAATTTGATCGCGGCTATTTGAAAATCACAGACCGTTTGAAAAATATGTTGAAGACGTCTTTGGGTAAGAATATTTATCCAACCCAGATTGAGAATGTGCTGTTGCGCAGTCCCAAATTGGAGCAGGTGTTCATCATTGGCGACAAGCGAGAGTATTTAACGGCAATTATTCACCCCAACATGGATGAGTTGAAGACGGCATTTGGTGGCAGGAAAGATTATTTCGAAGTAAGTGATCCGTTCATTCAGGATGAAGAAATCAAAAAATGGATGCAAGAGGATGTGAAGAAGTTGAGCGAGAAATTGGCCAAGTTTGAACGAATCAAAGATTTCGTTGTGAAGCGTGAGCCATTTAGTGTGGAGGCGGGAGATATGACCATTACCTTGAAGATTAAACGCAAGGTTGTGATGGAGAAATACGCCGATGAGATAGAAGCGATGTACGTTTAGAAAACGCGTATATACACGTATAATATCAAAAAGAACCCCAGCTGAATGAGGTACATGGCCCCGGCCATCTTATTCCGCTGGGGTTTTGTGTTGATGTGCAGCAATAGGTGAAAGAGGAATGCAGCGATGAACCAAGCGATGTAGTTTTGGTTGGGTACAATGCCGCGATGCCAATGCCAGAAGTCGTACCGCATCGCTACAGGCTCAAGGAAGAAATCGTACAATGTCATTAGGCATGCGCCAAGAAAGGAAGCACCATAGGGATTGCTGAATCGACCGGCGAGTAGACTAGAGGTAAAGAAAATGAGGGCTGCCCAGTTTAGGCCGATGAGGTAGGGGACGCCTTGCCAGCCGCGCCCAAGGGTTTTGCCATAGTGATAGCTGCCAAATATGTTGCCTGTGGTAACGCCTGCGTATTCCAAAAAGAATCCCAAAACGCCCACGGTGATAATGATGGCTACATGTTTGGCTTCCCATTTTTTATGAAAGATCCATGCAAAGATGAATGCGGCAATGATGTTATAGGGGGTGAGCCATATAAAGGTGGGGTTCAGCGATGGGATGATGAAGCCCGCGATACCAACACAATAGATGATGGCGATGAGGGTGATGAAGCGATTTTCTACATTATTCATGCTGACAGGCGATTTTTTGAAGGGGGAAATTACGATTGGGCGCGACAAAGGTAACTTCTGGAGCCCAAAATTTGTTTGAATTTGGCACTACATACCAACAAGTATGCGTGGTTTTGGGTTGATTTTCTAACATGGCCCTAACATCGTGCTTAACATCACGGCGTATTTTGTGGGGATTGTCTATCGGCTTTTGGGGATGAATTAAAGGTTAAGGAAAGGGGAATTTTGGTCATTTTGGGGTAAAAAATCTCACATTTTGGGATAAATGTTAGGTTTTTTAAAAATTAAATGATTGAATATCAATGTTTTAGTATTTTTTTAGGTTTTTTTACATTTTTTTTGAAATTTTCTTTGCAGTTTGTGAATTCGCTTCTATTTTTGCATCACACTTAATAGGAAACAAACAAAATGAAAAAAATCACTTTCGCCGTTGCTGCTTGCGCTATGTTCGCATTCGCTGCTTGCTCTAACTCAGCTGACACTGCTGCTACCGATTCAACTGCTACTGATTCTACTGCTGTTGTAGATTCAACTGCTACTGATTCAACTGCTGCTGATTCAACTGCTACTGATTCTGCTGCTGCTACTTCAACTGAAGCTGCTCACTAATCAGTTCTTAAAAAAGAAATTTAAAAAGGTGTTTGGAAACAAACACCTTTTTTTTTAACTTTGTTCTCATGAACCGCTGTTTGACGTTAGTATTCTTGTTTTTCGCACTTGCTTTTAGCAGTGTGGAGGCAGTTGCACGTCCAGATGTTCCACCGGCAGAGGTTGCAGGACAAGGTCCAACATTCACCTTGAACCCCAACCCAGTTACTGGTTCTTATTTCTACGTTAACTTACAATTTACTGAAGCCCAATACCCCGATGCTGTGATCGTGGTAAACGATGTATTGGGTAAAGTTGTTTATTCTTACCCCATCCGTAAGTCGGATTATTCTACCGGACAGGTGAGAATCGATTTGGGAGACGCCATGTTAGACAAAGGTGTTTACTTTCTCCAAATCAAAAGTGGTGATTCTACCAAAACATTGAAATTGGCTATCCGCTAATCAGTGTCATTCCTCATTCGCAAATCAGAACCCCAAGATGTTGTTGCTATGATGCAACTCATTCATGAATTGGCGTTGTTCGAAAAAGCACCCAACGAAGTGGTTGCCAATGAACAAACGTTGTTAGATGCTGGGTTCTCTGAAAATCCCGTTTTCATTTCCTGGGTAGCGGTTCAACACAATCATATCGTTGGGATGGCCATTTGCTATGTTAGATACTCTACCTGGAAGGGCCCTGTCCTTTACCTGGAAGATCTCATCGTAACAGAATCATGCAGAGGCCAAGGTATAGGGAAAGCCTTGTTTGAGACTTGTCTCGACCATGCCCGCAGCAAGCAGTACCGCAGAATGGTATGGCAAGTACTGGATTGGAATACCCCTGCCATTTTATTTTACGAACGTTATGGGGCAAGCATTGAAAAAGGCTGGCTCAATGCTTCCATTGATTTATAACCATTAACAACCATGTTGGCACGCAGGCAATCAATTTTGGCAATGCTCTTGATGTTGCTCTCCCTGATGTTGCTCTTTCAATATGGAACCCCCAATTGGTTTGGTGCTACTGTGCGTTGGGCGATCCTGCCTTTGAATACGCATAACCTTTTTGGTGTATTTCTTGGCGCATTTGTCCATGGCTCCTGGGACCATTTATGGGGGAATGTAATCGCCTTGAGTATTTTTTCGGGCTTGTTCATGATTCAGTTCCCCACACAGTGGTTACGGTTTTGGTTCTTACAGCATATGATGGCCTCTGTAATACTCTGGTTCATAGGGAATATAGGCATGGATGCCCATCATACAGAAACAGCGCACATAGGGGCTTCTATTTGGGTGTATGCGTTTGGTGGATTCATCCTTACCATGGGGGTGATTCAGCGAACCAAACAATCCATGGCCATCTTCTTTTTGGTGTTGTTGATGTTTGGCGGGTTCTTTTGGGGATTGCTGCCGGTGGATCCAAAAGTGTCTTGGCAAGGACATTTGAGCGGTTTAATCACCGGTGTTTCCCTTGCTTTCTGGAAAGGAATAAAATGGCTACCGCCTACACAAGAATTAATCGACGATGCGGAAGTATTTGGCGATGATGAGGGAGAGATAGAAGATCCTTATCAGAATCTGTAGTTCAATTATAGCACGTTATAGCCACAATAAAATGCCGGCGATCGTGGCGCTTAAGTAGTTGGCCAAGGTGCCACAAATCAGTGCTTTTACGCCCAATTTTGCGAGGTCTTGTCTGCGAGATGGCGCGATTTTACCAATCCCACCTACTTGAATGGCAATAGAACTAAAGTTGGCGAATCCGCACAACGCAAAAGTGGCAATAACCAAACTCACCGGCTGTAACGTAGACGAAATTTCCTTCAAGTGCAGATAGCCCACAAATTCGTTTACCACCAGTTTGGTTCCCATCAGTCCGCCAACAGCTTGCACGTCCTGACTCGGTACACCCATTACATAGGCAAATCCTGAAAATAGATAGCCCAACAGCGACTCCAGGGACAGTTTCAAGCCCACCAAGCCACCCAGACTACCGAGTACAAAATCGAATAGGTAGATCAGGGCTAAAAAACCCAATAACATCGCAACAACGTTCAATGCGACACCCAATCCTTCCGAAGCGCCTTGAGAGATGGCATCGAGTAGGTTGGCATTTTCCTTTTTAACTTCGAGTTTTACAGTTCCTGCGGTTTCGCTTACCTCGGTTTCGGGCCAAACGATTTTAGAAATCACCAAAGCCCCTGGCGCTGCCATGATACTGGCCGCCAATAAACTGCTGGCATCAATACCCATTTGGATATAGGTGGCCATAACACCGCCGGCAATACAAGCCATAGAGCCGGTCATAGACGCCAATAATTCGGAGTTTGTCATCCCTTTTACGTACGGACCGATCATTAATTGTGCCTCGACCTGTCCCACAAACGCTGACGATATATTGCTCAATGCCTCGCTACCACTTACGTGCATTAGGTAATGCATGCCCTTGGCGATCTGTTTGATAATCCACTGCAATACGCCCAAGTGATAGAAGATTTTTACCAATACCGCGATGAAAATAATGGTGGGCATCACACGGAAAAAGAAGATGAAATTCTGTCCAAAAACTTCCTGCATTTGCGCGTCTCTGGCCAAAGGACCAAAGATAAATTCTGCACCTTTATCAGAAAATTGCAACAGTTTTTGTACCATCTTGCCCAAGGTCGCAAAAACCGATTTGCCCATGGGGGTTTTTAAAATAAAGATGGCCAAAAGGACTTGTAGCAATAGGCCTACGCCGATGGTTCTGTAATTGATGGCCTTTCGGTTATTTGAAAGGGCAAATGCCAATGCCAATATGACGGCGATACCAATAAATCCAATGAATTGCATTGCGGCAATAATACGATTAATTCGCGTAACCTAAACCCACTTCGATTGAATCAATGAGTGAGTGAATGACTTTGATGTGAATTTCTTGTGCCCGATCGGCGTAGCTCGAGTGGGGTGCACGAATTTCGATATCTACCAAGGCGGCCATTTTTCCACCGTCTTTGCCTGTCAAGCCCACCACAATCATGCCTTTTTCCTTGGCCGCTTCGATGGCTTTGGTCACGTTTGCGCTGTTTCCGCTACTGCTGATAGCGAGTAATACATCGCCTTTTCTACCAACGGCTTCCACGTAGCGTGAAAATACTTGGTCGTATCCATAATCGTTACCAACGCAGCTAATATGACTCACATCGCTGATGGCAATAGCGGCGATGCCGGGACGGTGATTGCGGTATCTGCCGGTGAGTTCCTCTGCGAAGTGCATAGCGTCGCAATGACTGCCTCCATTGCCACAGGAGAGGATTTTCCCATCGTCCTTTATGGCGTGCAGCATGGCTTGCGCAGCCCGGTCAATGTTGTTCATTTGTTCAGCATCGTCCATGAACTGCTGCAGGGTTTGCAGGGCCTCTTGGAAATGTGATAGAATGCGTGAATTCATGCTTAGCGATTATTTGCGTTTGTTGTATTGGTTAACACCGGCTTTCAAAAATTCTACGAAGGGGTCAACGGCAAACTTGAAATGATCTGCGCCCAAGGCGGGTTGCAATAAGTTCTCATTGGCATCCAACAAACAATAGAGCGGCTGGGTAGTTTTTCCAAAGTAGGCTTCTTCGATATGGGCATTTTTATCGCCCAGCTTGGTGATTTTTTTGCCAGCGGGTGTGCTGAACCATTGCGATTCGGGTAGGTTGATTTTTTTATCGTCAACATACAGCGATACAATCACATAGTCTTTGCTGAGGATGTCCAGAACCGCTTGGTCTGACCAAACTTTTTCTTCCATTTTACGACAATTGACACAGCCATGTCCGGTAAAGTCGATGAACAAGGGCTTTTTCAATTCTCTGGCGGCAGCGAGTGCTTCGTCGTAGTCATAGTAACCAGCCAATCCATGGGGGATATGCAATTGGTTTGCATAGGATGGGGCGGTGGTTATGTTGCCATCGCCGTGAATATCGCCTTTTAGGTTGCTGTTGTAATCTTGGGTACTCAACGGCGGTAAATAGCCGGCCAAACCTTTCAAAGGCGCACCCCAAAGTCCGGGAATCATGTAAGCCACAAAAGTGAAGGTAGCGATGACCAAGCCCAGGCGAGGCACACTCAAGTAAGGCAAGTCGCTGTCATGGGAGAATTTGATTTTACCCAATAGGTATAAGCCCAAAAGGGTGAAGATGACTATCCAGATGCTCAAATAAATCTCGCGATCCAAGATGCCCCAATGGTAGGTTTGGTCTGGGATGCTCAAGAATTTCAAGGCAAAAGCCAATTCAACGAATCCCAAAACCACTTTTACGCTGTTGAGCCATCCGCCACTTTTGGGAAGGTTGTTTAACCAAGAAGGGAACAATGCCAGCAGGCCAAAGGGTAAGGCGAAGGCCAGTGAAAATCCGAACATGCCAACCACGGGACGCAATGTATCGCCGTGTACGGCTTCCACCAATACCGTTCCTACGATTGGTCCAGTACAAGAGAACGAAACCAAGGCGATGGTCACGGCCATGAAAATAGCCCCTGTAATACCTCCTTTGTCGGCTTGTTGATCCACCTTGTTCACGATCCATGATGGCAGCGTGATTTCAAATGCACCGAAGAAACTTGCGGCAAAAACGATGAAGATAACGGTAAAGAATAGGTTGGGAATCCAGTGTGTGCTTACAAAATTGGCGGCATTGGATCCAAAGGTGATGGCCACAATTGTGCCGATAATGGTATAGAATCCAATCAAGCTGATAGAAAAAATGGCGGCATCTCTCAGGGCGATTTTACGGTTGTTGTTTTTGATAAAAAACGAAACCGTCATCGGAATCATTGGAAAGACACAAGGGGTGAGTAGGGCGGTAAAACCACTCAAAAATGCCAAAATGAACAAGCCCAAGAATCCGCTGCTTTGCTCTTCGTTGGCTTGTCCGTTAAACGTCTTTATGGGCAACGCTTTTGCTTGTTTGTAAGCAGGTGCTTCGTTGCTTACAACAATTGGTGCCTCGGTGGTTTCAGCTTTGGCTGTGTCCTCATTGGTTGCTACCGGTGCAGTGGCTTCGGGGGTAACAACATCGGCAGCCGCCGTGCCAGCAACAGTCAATGCAGGGGCCACGATTTTTACATCGCGGATATTGTCGCACCCACCTTCATTGCAAATTTGTCCGTTAAACAACATTTGAATGCCTGAAGCAGGTATGCTCTTCAATACTTTGATTTTTTGACGGAATTCCCCTTTGCCGGTAAATTCGCCGGTGGTACAATTGAAAACATCGGTTTCTTTGACCATGTGATCGCCCACGCCATAGAATTTTCCCACCAATTGATAGCTGGGGTTGGGCGTGAAATCGATACTTGCGCGGATTGGGCCGTTGTCATCGCCACAGTCGCTTTTTTCGCTGTAAACGTGAAAACCTTTGGCTACATCGAAACGAATGATGATGTCAATCACATCGCCAGCGTTGGCTTGGGTTTTTGAATAACTCGCCTTGAATACGGGTTTCGGGAATCCGAATTGTGACCAAGCAGGACTGAAACTGATGAGGGCCAGAAGGGTGAACAGGATGCGTTTCATCATGATATGTACAAAAATCGGGATTTATTGCTGAATTATCGCATGGTAGTGCACATTCATTGGATAAAATGGTTGGCGTATTTATGATGCAGAACCTAGGTTTGCAGCAATGGCGATTTTTTCTCAACGACATTTTTCATTGCGCATATTGTTTTCAGTCTGTTGCTTGTGCTGTTTGGGTGGTCTGTCCGCGCAATTGATGAGTACCAGACAGTATATCGATTCCTTCAAATTCGTGGCGATGCAAGAGATGCGGGCCCATGGTGTTCCGGCGAGTATCACGTTGGGACAGGGCGTACTTGAAAGTGCTAGCGGTAACAGCAAATTGGCAAAAAATTGCAACAACCATTTTGGGATAAAATGTAGAAGCAACTGGACGGGCAAGTTTTGTTTGGCCGATGACGATGCCAAAGATGAGTGTTTTCGAGGCTACGAAACGGCCTTTGACAGTTATCGCGATCATTCTTTGTTCTTGAAGGGCGGAAAACGCTATTTTTTGCTGTTTGAACTCAGTGCAACCGATTACAAGGGTTGGGCCAATGGTTTGCGTGAAGCTGGCTATGCAACAAATCCCAATTATGGCAATATCCTCATTGGTGTGATTGAAAAGTATCGCCTAAGTCAGTACGATTCGATGGTGGTTTTTGGCGAGGATTTCTATTCGCCGGGAGTTGCAACCAACACTGCGCCTGTTGAGGTGAACGGCATTCAGGCCATCATGGCAAAACCCGGTGAAACACCGGAGCAAGTCGCCGCGCGGTATAACATGTCGACCTGGCAGATTTACAAATACAACGACATTTCCAAAGGCGATATGTTGAGTCCGGGCGAAATCATTTACCTCAAGCCCAAGCGTCGTAGATCGTTTGAGAACAATCACACCGTAAAAAATGGCGAAACTATGCGCGAAATCTCGCAGAAATATGGGGTTAAAGTGAAGCATTTGTACAAGTTGAATCGCCTTGAGCCTGGCTTGGAAGTACGTCCGGGAGAAGTCATCAACCTCAAGGAAAAACGCGATGTGCCACCGGCGATTTTGGAGCGGAACGACAATCCCAACCAAGTAAATGCGGTAGATTTGATCTTGAACCAGCGCACTGCACCCCAGGGCGGTCAATCAAAAGGAACGGTATATGAGGTACAAGCAGGGGAAACGTTGCAAGACATCGCCCAGCGCATGAATGTTAGTGCTTTGGATTTGGCGCGATGGAACAATTTGGATGGATACTCGGTGGCGGCTGGACAGATTTTGGTCCTTCGTCCAAACGTAAAAATGAGTGAAGAAACGCAGGTTGACTATCGCAATTTCATGAGCAACAATGGTGCGGCATCTGCACCCCGTACACACATTGTCATTCGCGGCGAAACCTTGTTTTCCATTGCACGCTTGTATCGCTTGTCGGTGGATTCTCTCACTGCTTGGAACCAATTGGAGGGAAAGCCCTTGATGTTGGATCGGAAACTCTATTTGCAGCGCGTAGGGGGTACCTCTCCAGCGAAATCAAACAACAATGCGGGACAATTCGATGCTTATCATTTTGTACAGCCGGGCGAAACACTCTATTCCATATCGCGGAAATATGCGATCTCGGTGGAAGAAATTAAGGCATGGAATCGTTTGGAAAACAATCAGATAGAAGTGGGACAGCGATTGCAGGTTAGGCCGTAATCAAATAATGGGTAGAGTTGCCCATATTCTGCTGCAGTACGATGTTGTGGTTGCCCACATCGGTTTGTTTGTCGAAGCTCCCTTGCGGGTGGTAAATACTCAACAGTTCAAGGTCTGATCGCAATGTAACATCCAAGCCGAGTGCTTCAAGTGCATTCATCAGAGGCTGGTGGCGGTTTTCTTTGTTATCGATGACGCAACGGAAATAAATGGCTGAATTCTGCATCAGGTTACAGCGCACTTTGTTTTCAGACAGTGATTGGAATATCTGTTTGAGGTGGTCTTCGGCGATAAAGGTGAAATCGCGGGTGCGAATTTCAAGCAGCAATTGTTGTGATTTGTGGATTTTGCAGGGAACTGAAATTACACTGCTATCGGCGCTAACTTTTGTTCCTGGAGCTTCTGGATTGAGGAAAGATCGCACGTACAGGGGAATGCCATTGGCTTGCAGCGGTTGAATGGTTTTTGGGTGGATAACCGAGGCACCGTAGTAGGCCAATTCAATGGCATCGTTGTAGGTGAGTTCAGAAATCAGCACGGCATGGTCAAATTTCTTGGGGTCGGCATTCATAACGCCGGCCACGTCTTTCCAAATGGTGATGGATTCGGCGCCCATGATGCTCCCAAAAATGGCAGCGCTATAGTCAGATCCTTCCCGTCCAAGTGTAGTGGTCTCGCCGGAAAAGCCTCGTCCAATGAATCCTTGTGTTATTACCAGGTTTTTCTTGGCGATGGGCAGCAATCGATTGGTGATGATTTTCTCAGTTTCTGTCCATTGTACCCGGGCATCACGGTGACGACTGTCGGTTTGAATAAAATTCCGAGCATCTACCCATTGGTTGTTGATTTTTTGCGATAACAAGTAGTTGCTGACGATTTTTGTGGCCATTAATTCGCCATAACCGATGATTTGGTCGTATAAAAAGTCGTAATCTTCCTGCAAATTGGGGTTGTCTACAAAACATTCGAGCTCCAAATAAAGATTTCGTATGTCGCTCACACCCACCAAATCATCCTCTCCGAATAGGTCTTTTAGGATGCCATCATGGAATTCAAAAACGGTTTTTAGGGCTGAATGCGCCTCACCGGTATTGTGAAAACAATGGTGGATGACCTGCTCTAACGCATTGGTTGTCTTTCCCATAGCGCTAATTACTACCAGTAAATTATCATGGCTGTGGCTTTGGATGATTTTGGCCACATTTTTAACACCTTGGGCATGTTGTACGGATGCGCCGCCGAACTTGAATATTTTCATTGCAGGAGAGGGAAGACGGTTAATTGAGGTTTTTGTTGTTGTTTTGCAAAATAAATACCAATTGTCCTTATTCTTTATATGTCGTATTCTAAAGTTATCACCCTCGAACAATACATTGTAGACCAACAAGCTCTTTACAAAGATGCCCAGGGTTCTCTGAGTAAGATTTTCCGCTCTTTGGAGTTGGCTGCAAAGATGGTGAATCGCGATGTTCGTAAGGCGGGATTGATCGATATTTTGGGGAACCAAGGATCAACCAATATTCAGGGCGAAGAGCAGAAGAAGTTGGATGTAATTGCAAACGATATTTTCATTGCTGCATTGAGTAGGAGTGGAGAGGTTTGTATGATCATTTCTGAGGAGAACGACGATGTTTTTTACGTTGAAGGCGCAGAAAATGAGAAATATATCGTGGCGATGGATCCTTTGGATGGTAGTTCCAACATCGATGTGAACGCAAGCATTGGTACCATTTTTAGTATTTACAGTCGCAAGAATCCAATGGCCAAGCCAACGATCGACGATTGTTTGCAAAAGGGCAAGCACCAGGTGGCTGCCGGTTATTTTATCTATGGTTCAAGCACCATGTTGGTGTATTCTACCGGTGTTGGCGTGAATGGGTTTACCTTAGACGATAGCATTCAGGAGTTTTGTTTGAGTCATCCCAACATTCAAACCCCTGCCGATGGAAAGATTTTTAGCGTTAACGAGGGCAATTTGGAGGATTTTCCTCAAGGGGTACAAGATTACATTTCGTTTTGCAAGGCGAAGGATAAGGCAACGAGCCGACCATATTCAGCGCGATACATTGGTTCTTTGATTGCAGATTTTCACCGTAACTTGCTCAAAGGGGGGATTTTTATTTATCCGCCGACGGAGAAAGCCCCAAACGGCAAATTGCGTTTGATGTATGAGTGCAATACCATGGCGTTCTTGGTAGAGCAAGCGGGTGGTGCAGCAAGTACGGGTACCGAGCGTGTGTTGGATGTTAAACCCACCGAGCTACATCAGCGCGTTCCGATGTTTGTTGGATCCAAAAACATGGTGGATTTGGCTGTGGCGATGCTCAACGAAGAAGTCGCTACTGCGGTTCTTGCATAATCATTTGTAAGATTTCCAGCGATTGGATGGTTTTGCCCGGAATTACGTGGGTTTCTATGTAGTCGACCAGTTTGCTCACCAGCACTCTGCGCACTTTTGCAGGGGCACTGCTGATTTCTCCCGAAACAATTTTGGCCAATATTTCGCAGGCATCCGGCTCTATGGTGTTGGATGGGATACTCCGTGAGGTAGCCACACTGCCCGATAATATATCCAGTCCGATGGCGATACTCTCGGCATTCAACTGCAATCCATGGCCGGTGACTTCACAAAATTCATACAAGAAAAGAATGGGTAAGATGGGCAGTTCTTTGCAACCATCATTGAGCTTTTGAAAGGTGTTTTTGGCGCTGTGAAACAACAATTCTTCGGGTTGCTCTTCATGCAAGACGTGGCTCAAAAGTTCTAGGAAAAACCATCGCACTTGGTCGTGAATGGGGAAGTGGCTATAGCCCCACCCGGAGACCAAAGAAACTTCCTTGGCCCTCATCATGCCTTTGTTTTGTTTGTGGAAAACGACTTCAATGAGGGTGCCTGGCTGAAACAACGAATTTTTGTTGTGTTTGCCGTGCAATCCTTGAATCAGGAAGGGAAGTAGTCCGAATTCACGCGTAAACAACTTCACCACCGCCGAATGATCGGTGTAGGGTGTGCGTTTAACAACAATGGCTTCGGTTTTTACCAGCATCAGTCAACCCAATCGGCCAGAAACAAATTGGTGTCGCGTGTGCCGTGATTGTTGCGGTTAGAACTGAAAATCAACTGCTTGCCGTTGGGTGAGAACATCGGGAATGCATTGAACATGCTTTCATTGGTGATGCGCTCCAATCCAGTGCCATCTTCGTTGATCATGTACAACTGAAAATCGTACCCGCGCTTGCTATGGTGATTGCTAGAAAAGATGATCTTCTTGCCACTTGGATGGTAGAACGGCGCCCAGTTGGCTTTACCCAATTGGGTCACTTGTTTCACATCACTGCCATCTACGTTGCAAGTATAAATCTCCATGTTGGTGGGTTCAACCAAGCCGCGACTCAATAAATCTTTGTACTTGGTGATTTCGTCCTCAGTTTGGGGTCTGCTTGCGCGGAAAACCAATTTCTTGGAATCGGGAGAGAAAAATGCTCCCCCGTCATAGCCCAAGCCAGTGGTGATTTGTCGTTGATTTCCACCATCGATATCCATGATCCACAATTCCAAGTCTCCTGATCGAGTGCTGGTGAAAACGATGGATTTGCCGTCGGGCGATACGGTACCTTCAGCATCGTATCCGGGTGCGTTGGTGAGTTTTTGGGTGATATTTCCCGTTAAATCGGCCACATAGATATCGAAATCGGGATAAATGGCCCAAACGTATTTGCCATTTGATTCGGGGTTTGGCGGACATGCACTATCTCCTTCATGCGTGCTTGCATAAAGAATGTGTTTGTTGTCGGGCATAAAATACGAACATGTAGTTCTTCCCAATCCGGTACTCACCATGGCACTTTTGCGTGCGGTGTCTTTGCCCATCTTTTTTACAGGCGATGTAAATATCTGGTCGCACTGTACGCCCCACTGCTTAAAATTGCTCTGGAAGGTAATGGCCTTGCTATCAAAGCTCCAGTAGGCCTCGGCATTGTCGCCACCGAAAGTCAACTGTCGCAAATTTTTAAGGTGGGTTTCGGGCGCGTTTGGCGTTGCAGCGGCCGCGTGATTGTGGTTTTCGTGTTGGGCCACCAACGCGGGTGCAAAGGTGGCCAACGACAAGATTAATAGTATGTTTTTCACGGTAAATTCGGTTCGATTTCTATTGGCGGGAGGTATGATTTTCCTCGCCCTTTGATTTGGGTCAGTAGGGTACGGATACGCGATTTTCTGATGGCCATTTTTTCTTCAGCGTGGCCTTCGTGGCTGGTCATTCGGGTCATGCGTTTTTGCAATTGGTGTAACTTGTGGAACCACTTGCCTTTGTCATTTTTCTTGTTGCTCATGATGATGATTTTTTAAGGTTAGACATCGCATCGGAAAACCGATTTGTTGAATGCAAATTATTCAAAAAATCGAGAATTAAAAATGACATTACACCAAGTCAACAAAAAAACCGAGGAAAGGTTAGTTCAAAATTTCCCAAGCCATTTTGGGATAGCCTTTTATCCCTTGGTCATTGTAAAAATCCACAAATTTCATTTTGATCAACGCATCGCTCGTTTTTAACAAGTAAACGCGGTTTGGCACCATGGTATAGCGCTCTGCCGCTTGGTCGTACTGTTTCCAATCATACCCAATTTCGTCCTGTTTTCGACTAAAGGTTGCCGCCAACGCCGTTGTTTTATCGATGGCATCAAAGTTTACTTTGTCGAGCTGCGCCACTTGCACTTTTTTCGGGTTGATGAGCACACCACGAATCACGTAGGGGTAAAGAACACCGTTTGCATCAGGTACACTTTCTTTGTAGGTAGTGAACAAAATATCCCACTGGTGATTGTCCATGGGCTCATTTTCTACCACGCGATGCTCCAAGAAATGATAATAAACAAAATTCTTGTTGGGGTTAATGGCGATGGTTTCGGTGCGATCCAAAGTCTTTTGGTTTAACAATCCGTATGCGATGCTGTAGGATATGCCAGGTTTGAAATCGGTGATTTGCAATTGTAAATAGCGGGTGCTATCCTTGATTTTATCGCCCAAGTCAATCACGTAAGCAAAGGCTGCGCATCGCCAAGTGGAACCATCGCGCCAAAAAACATTCAAAAATGCAGATGAATCGGCATCGCCGTTTGGATGATCAAACATCCATTTGGCCTTTTTTAAACTGTCGGGGGTAATTTTTCCTACGCTGCTGAGCGAGAATCTGGCCACAGAAAAACTGGCACTGATGCCGCCATTGATGCAAAGGCGAGGAGTATTGGCGTCACAAGAAAATCCGATATGCCAAAGGCCGAAGGCATTGGTTTCGGTTCGTTGATTGGCAAAGTCATACCACAACTGACTCGCATAAGTTTCTCCCATGGCGAACGTTTGCGATTGCACGCCCACCGATGTTTTGGGCTGGGGATAGAGCTTTTCTGGCTTTTCGCAAGCGGTGATGGTCAGCAATGTGACAAAGAGGAAATAAATGATGCGCTGCTGTTTCATCGGTCTTATCGCATTGAAATGATTAGGGACGCAAAAATAGCCCGTCCGGGTGAAATGTTCAGGGTGCCGCCACTGCCATGGATGCCGCCTGTTTGTGCACCAACGCGCTGGGTGACATTGAATACATTCTTACAGCCCAATTGCAATTGCACAGGATTGTGTTTCCCTAGTGCTTTGATTTCTTTGCTTGCGTTGATATCGAATAGGGTGTAGGGCAAAATTTCGTAGGTATTGCCATTGGCCAAGAATCCTTGGGTATGCCCATTGAATCGGGAAAAAATCTGGAGGCTGCTCCCCGATCTCACTTTCGACAATTTTACGTTGAACTTTCCCTGAATGGTGGAAAATCCGACCCAGTTGGCATTGGCATCGATCTGACTTTTGCTTTGGATGAAATCAATTCCGGGGTTGACGGTCAGTAATATTTGTTTTGACCGTTGTGGCCATGTGCTGATGTTGATGTCCAATCCACCACCGCCACTATACAATTTGCCTATGTTGATGTATTGGTAAAGTTGGGTGCTGGGGTCGAGCAGCGATAGTTGAATTTGCTGATTTACTCGATTGTAAAACAGTTTGGTTTGTGTTTCTATGTTGATCCTCCTTTGTTGTGAAAAGTTGATGTAAGTTCGGTATCCGTGCGAAACCGTGGCATTGTGTGCTACTTCCGCTTGCAAATTTGCATTGCCCCGCACGTTGTGATTGATGTCGACAAACAAAAAATACAATTCCTTGAGCGTGGGTGCCCGATATCCCTTGGCATAGGATGCTCGCCAAATCGATTTTCCTGTTGTAAATTTGGTTTGCAACGACGGAATGATGGGGGTGAATTTAAGATTCGGTGTTTCTTTCAGAATGGCATCACCAAATCGGCTGTTGAAATTTACCCGAAGACTTGGTTGAATCAGTATGGAATTGTTGATTTTATAATCGGATTGTACAAAAAGCCCGAGGTCTGTAATATTTCGGTTGGTGCCGATTCGTGCGGTATTGAGGTATTCTCGGTTTGCGTCATATCCCCAAAGCATGCTGTTTGTGTTTTTTGTTTTTGAGG
>JACCDW010171879.1_pt1 | contig 23056 bp, 20 predicted proteins | sample 7449781 | NCBI WGS metagenome assembly JACCDW01 (sample SAMN15323449, study PRJNA562643) | freshwater metagenome | isolation source: river surface water | place: USA:Blue River Watershed | collected 2017-08-18
CCCTATCGTCATGCCATTCGCTCATGGGCTGCCGATTTTCAAGCTAAGCAAAAACCCATCGCAGAGCGAGACACCTACGGCAAGGCTTTTTTGCAAATGATGAATTTGTGGGAAGAGGATGCGACCGTTCGTGAATTTGTCCTGGCAAAACGGTTTGGGCAAATTGCGGCTGATTTATTAGGCGTTAAACAAGTACGTTTATATCATGATCAAGCACTATTCAAAGAACCCGGCGGCGGATTGACGCCTTGGCACCAAGATCAATATTACTGGCCCATGCAAACCCCCAAAACGGTGACCATGTGGATGCCATTGGTTGATATTGACGCTGATATGGGGATGTTGACCTTCGCATCAGGTTCCCAAAAAGCTGAATTACCGCCGATGCCTATTTCCGATGAATCCGAAGCACTGATTGCGCAATATGTTCAAGATCAGCAGTTTCCAATTGCTGCGCAAAAAACGATGCAAGCTGGAGATGCGACTTTCCACATGGGATGGACCTTGCATGCCGCACCTGGAAACGCATCTCAAACGATGCGCGAAGTCATGACTGTCATATTTATGGATGCAGAAGCGGTCGTGATGGAACCTAAAAATGCCAACCAGGAAGCAGATCGCTTACGCTGGTTAGCTGGTTATGCGCCTGGCCAAAAAGCTGATTCACCCTTAAACCCTGTCATTAATTAACTAGGTAGCGGCGGGCATTTGCACTTTTTCTTTCGTTTTAAAAATGAGAAAAAGCCTTTTTTCTTTTGGTAAACTTTAGGTTTCGCGATCGAATAATGTGTGGATACGACAACGGCAGCTTCCGATTCAATAAACGAACCGAGCACCAGCGCACCTATCCACAAGACGATCACTTTTTTCATTAGTTCAAGCGTGCTTTAAAGTAGTTGGTCGCTAATTTCCAGGCCTCTTCAGTTGCCGCCTTATCATAAGCTGGGTTTGAAGGATTTGCAAATGCATGTTCTGCATCGAACGATTTTATTTGGATTCCCTTACCCGCTAATTTCATATTCTCCTCAAATTCTTTCACGACAGCTGGCGAAATGAATTTTTCCCGCCCAGCAAATAAGCCTAAAACATCGGTATTTAATGTTTTTAATTGCTCCACATCTTTAACGGGCATCCCATAATACATAACGCAAGCCGTAGCCTGTGTGCCAGCTAAAATAGATGCTTTCAAGGAGAGTGCCCCGCCAAAACACCAGCCCACAGTGGCAATTTTTGCTTTGGGCCCTGCGTAGGCGATGGCGCCTTTAATGATGCTTTCTAAGCGTAAAGGATTTGCGCCCCCCATATATTTACCTGCTTCTTCGCGTGTCGTGGCCACTTTCCCATCGTACATATCAATCGCAATCACATTAACATTACCTAAATTCGTATAGAAATGTTCCGCTTCACGCTTGATGTGGTCATTTAATCCCCACCATTCTTGAAAAACAAATAAGGTATAATTGGTTGGCTTGGCAGCCTTAATGTAAAAAGCGTTGGCCTGTTGGCCATCCGGGGTCCCGAAGGTTATCATCTCTCCCCCTGCTTTACTAATATGCTGATACGGTTTTGGTAATTTATGCGAACGCATAAATGCTTTGTTGGACGCCATTAATTGCATTTCGTCTTTCGTGACAAAGCAGCACGATTGGCCAAAGCTGAATGTGCTAACGAGTAGCAATGCGAAAACCGTAAATAATTTGTTCATGGTAGAAATATTTCAGGAAAATTATGAATAAAATTCGCATTTAGGCTAACTTGCGCAACCTATTGATAAAAAAATAACCTATGAAAAAGAATTTGTTCGGCTTAGGCCGAGTGATGTTTGCAGCCTTAATGAGCATAACATCTATCTCAATCGCCTTCGCTCAGGAGGCAAATCCATTGAAAGGGCAAAAAGTATTGGTCTTTTCATTAACCAAAGGTTTCCGCCACAGCTCCATTAAACCAGGCCAAATCGCCTTGTTTAAAATGGCCAAAGAAAAAGGTTTCTCAGTCGATACGACCGAAAACCCCGCCATGTTTACGGAGAAAAACTTGAAAAACTACCGCGTGGTGGTTTTTATGAGTACGACTGGAAACGTGTTAAATGACCAACAGCAAAATGCATTTGAGCGCTATATTCAAGCAGGAGGTGGCTATTTTGGGGTGCATGCGGCAACGGATACCGAATATGACTGGCCTTGGTATAATCAATTAGCAGGTGGTCAATTCGCCTCGCATCCTGGTCGTCCAAATGTCCAAAAAGGTACATTTACTGCCGTAGATCAGTCGCATATTTCGACGAAACACATGCCTACGACATTTGATCGTACGGATGAATTTTACGATTTCAAGAACTTCAACAAAGATGTTAAGGTGTTAATTACCTTGGATGAGAAATCATACAAAGATGGTAAAATGGGAGATTATCACCCGATGGCATGGTACCATGAGTTCGATGGTGGTCGTGCATTTTATACCAACTGGGGTCATACGCATGAGACATTTGATGAGCCTTTAGTACTTCAGCATATTTGGGGTGGCTTGCAATGGGCAGCTTCAGGTCCTGCACTTAATTACAATAAGCCTTTACGTACGGGTCCACTTCCAGAGGACAACCGTTTTACAAAGACAATTTTAGACAAAAATTTGGATGAGCCTACGGAGTTGGCCATGACAGATGGAGGTAAAATCTTCTTTGCTGAGCGTAAAGGAAAGTTAAAAATGTTTGACCCGAAAAAAGGTAAAACAAAGGTAGTAGCAGATTTGAACGTGTTTTCTAAGTTCGAGTACGGTTTGATGGGTGTGAATGTGGACCCTAACTACAACAAAAATCATTGGATATATTTGTTCTATTCACCACAAACAGGCCAGCCTGACACTGCGCAACACCTTTCGCGATTCGTTTATGATGACCTAAAGGATACGTTGGTGATGGATAGTGAAAAAGTATTGTTGCGTGTTCCCGTTAAGCGTGACGGCTGCTGCCATACAGGTGGATCGATCGCTTGGGATAAATCAGGAAACTTATATTTATCTACGGGAGACGATACGAATCCATTTGATTCCAATGGCTACGGTCCAATCGATAACCGCGACAAGCGTTCGGGTTGGGATGCACGTGCTACATCATCCAATACAAATGATTTGCGTGGAAAAATCTTACGTATCAAACCTACGGATGATGGGAAGTATACGATTCCAGAGGGAAATTTATTTCCAAAAGGTCTTTACCACACGAAGCCAGAAATTTATGTGATGGGTAATCGCAATCCATATCGGATCGCGGTAGACCAGCATAACGGATTCTTGTATTGGGGTGAAGTAGGTCCGGATGCGGGTGAAGATTCTCCAAAGTATGGATCAAAAGGACATGATGAAGTGAATCAGGCTCGCGAGGCGGGATATTTCGGTTGGCCTTTATTCGTGGCAGATAACCGTCCATATAACCAACGGGACTTTAATAAAGATTCTACTTGGGCTAAGTTCAATCCCAAAGCTCCGGTTAATGATTCCCCACACAACACGGGTTTAGCTCATTTACCAAACGCTCAAAAAGCATTCATCTATTACCCTTATGGAGATTCTCCTGAATTTCCTGTGATGGGAAAAGGTTCTCGTAATGCGATGGCCGCTGGGGTATATTACAGTTCAGATTATCCCAAAGATTCCAAAGTGAAATTGCCAAACTTCTATGATGGCAAGTTATTCGCCTATGACTGGTCGCGTGATTTAGTCTATACCGTTAGCATGAAAGCGAATGGTGACTACCTGAGCATGGAGCGTTTCTTGCCGGGTATGAGCTTCTCACACCCGATGGATTTTACCTTCTCAAAAGATGGTGCCATTTACGGATTGGAATACGGACCTAACTGGTTTGCGCAAAACGAGGAGGCAGTTTTATTTAAATTGGAATACAATGCTGGAAACCGTACGCCTAAGGTAGTTGCATCTGCCAGCAAAAAAGAAGGCGCTGCTCCGATGCAAGTAAAATTCTCGTCGGAAGGAACCATGGATTATGACAAGGATCCAATTACATATAGTTGGAATTTCGGTAACGGCCAAACAAGTTCAGCCGCAAACCCAACGCACACCTTTACGAAACCAGGTGTTTACAACGTGGTTCTAAAGGTTAAGGACAACAAAGGCAATTCGAATACAGCTTCTGTTCGCGTGAAAGTAGGCAATGATGTTCCTAAAGTAGATGTTCAAATTGAGGGTAATAAAACGTTTTATTGGAATGACAAAACGGTCAACTACCAAGTATCGGTAGAAGATAAAGAAGACGGATCCTTAGCTGCGAATAAAATTTCAGAGGAAGATGTGGTCTTGAATATCAATTACCTAGAAGGATACGATCGTACAATTATTGAGCAAGGACATAAGAGCAACACGACATTCTCGAATGGAAAACGCTTAATTGATTTGTCGGATTGTAAGACATGTCACGCAGTTGAGAAGAAATCTATTGGACCAGCGTACAAAGAGATCGCTAAGAAATACCGCGCAAGTTCTCAAAACATCGATGAACTTTCGAAGAAGATCATCAGTGGTGGTGGTGGTGTTTGGGGAGAGCAAGTTATGGCTGCCCATCCACAGATTTCAAAAGCGGATGCGCGTGAAATGGTCATTTATATCTTAGGTCTTTCTGACAAAAAGAAAGCTTCTCAACCTGTGAAAGGTTCCTATGTAACTTCCGATAAGGGCAAGCCAGGAACATTCATTTTCTCTGCTTCTTACACGGATAAAGGAAATGGTAAAATGACACCGGCAACAGGTCAAAAAGTGGTGACTTTGCGTGATGCGAAAATTGCCGCTGGATCTTATGATAGCAATGTCAAAACCATGAAAACGAAAGTGGATGGTTTAGGTGAAATCGTTGTCGCATTAGGTGATCAAGGATATGCCGCTTTCAATCAAATAGATTTGACAGGTATCAAGAATATTCAGATTTCGGCATTTGTGTTAGCTGGTCAAACGGCTGGAGGCAAGTTGGAATTGCGCTTAGGTAGCCCAACAGGGAAGTTGGCTGGCAGCGTAGACATTCAGAAAGCAGGTCAAGTAACGATGCCAGTTTCAGTAAGTGGCGTGAATGACTTATACTTTGTATTTGTCAATCCAGGCGCTGGCGATAAGCCATTGTATGCATTGAAGGAATTCTTCTTTGAGAACTAAAATATCCTTAGGCTTTTAGCCTAGAGATTTGATGTAAATAAAAAGAGGCCCCATTTGGGGCCTCTTTTTATTTCGGAGGATGCTCATCCATTCTGATGGCCTTGATGTATAAGTTCTCAACTTTTTTTCGCGCCCAATCCGTTTTGCGTAAAAATGTCAAACTGGAATTGACGCTAGGCTCATGCGAAAAACAGTTGATGCGAATGCGGCTCGCGAGCCCTTCCCAGCCGTATTTGTCAATTAAATATTCTAGTATGAATTTCAGCGTTTTACCTTCTAATGGATCCATCGTTTAAACTCTTTCAGATAGTTCTAACCAGCGTAATTCTTTTTCTTCTAGGGTATTTTTAATGACTTCTATTTCCTTTGCCCAATCAGCCAACAATTGGAAATCATCTGAGCCACTGTTTAATTTTTCAATCAAGGCATCTTTTTCAGATTCTAATTTAGCCATCTCTTTTTCCAGATCCTCGAACTCTTTTTGCTCTTTAAAGCTCAATTTGGCACCTTTTTGAACCGGGAGTACCTCCTTTTCGATGACTAGGGCTTTAGGAGCGGGAGCTGGTTCCTTTTCCTTATTTTCTAACGCAATCCGGTAATCCGTATAATTGCCATTAAAGAAGTTGACCTCTCCTTCGCCTTCCACAAGAATTAATTGGTCCACCAAATTATCCATGAAATAACGATCATGAGAAACCAAAAGTAAACAACCTTGAAACTCACTTAAAAAGTCTTCCAGTAACTGAAGAGTGTCTAAATCCAAATCGTTTGTGGGCTCATCCAGAATCAAGAAATTCGGATTCTTAACCAAGACTTGCATCAACTGCAAACGCTTCTTTTCGCCACCGGACAATTTAGAAACCGGTGTGTATTGCTGAGCCGTAGGAAACAAGAACTTACTCAAAAATTGGCTCGGAGATAAAGACTCGTTTTTACCGTAGGGAATGACCTCGGCAATTTCCGTAATCGTATCGATGACGCGTTGTTCCGGTTTGAATTCGAATGGCAACTGGGTATAATACCCGATCACCAAAGTCTCACCCGGATCAATCGTTCCCGAATCAGGTTGTTCTAATCCGGTCAATAATTGCAAGAAGGTTGTTTTGCCGGCTCCGTTTTTACCAACGATACCGATGCGATCTTTTTTCTTAAACGTATAGGTGAAATCATTGACGATTTTCTTCTCGCCCCAAGCCTTTTTAAGGTGGTTGATTTCAATGATTTTATTCCCCAAACGGGACATTTGAATATTCAATTCCAGCTTACTGTCATCCACTTTTCGATGCGCCATTTCCTCTGTTTCGGAGAAGGCATCGATGCGGGATTGTGATTTGGTACCACGGGCTTTCGGTTGGCGGCGCATCCATTCTAATTCCTTGCGGTATAAGTTTTTTGCTTTCGCAACGGTACTCGCTTCGGACGCTTCCCGCTCAGCTTTTTTCTCTAAGAAATACCCATAATTTCCCTCATAGGTATAGATTGACCCGAGGGCCAATTCCATCATTTTATTACAAACCTTATCTAGGAAATAACGATCGTGGGAGACAACTAGAACCGTTACGTTTGGACCGGATAAAATACCCTCTAACCATTCAATGGTTTCAATGTCCAAGTGGTTAGTTGGCTCATCCAAAATCATAATATCCGGACTTTCGATCAACAACTTAGCCAAAGAAAGTCGTTTCTTTTGGCCTCCTGAGAGCGTGGAAACTTGTTGGTCCCCATCCGGAATCCCTAAACGCGTAATGATTTGTTTGGCTCTTGCCTCGTAATCCCAGGCATTGTGTGCCTCCATTAAGGCAAATGAATCTTCAAGCTCCTGTGGATCACCGGATAGCATGGCTTTTTCGTAGGCTTTAATCGCCACAGCACTAGGTAAATCATCTGAAAACAGATAATTCAACACACGTTCATTTTCTTCAAATATTGGATTTTGCGGTAGGTAGCCTACCCGAATACCTTTACGGATGGTAATCTTGCCTTCATCGGGGGATTGCATGCCCATGATGGATTCCATCAAGGTCGTTTTACCCGTTCCATTTTTTCCGATGAGCGCTACTTTTTCGCCTTTCTGCAAGCCGAAAAACAGGTTTTTAAATACCCAGCGTTCGCCAAGATTTCGCGAAATGTTCTCCGCCGATAGATAATTCATAAGGTATTAGTCGTTTGCTTCTGCGGCTTCTTCACGCATTTTTCTGCGTAAAACTCGGCCCGAAACGATGATGCTGATCTCATATAATCCGAATAACGGAAAAGCGACCAGCAATTGGGAAATCACATCTGGGGATGGCGTGATAATCGCTGCCACTAACAAGATGACGATTAACGCATGTTTGCGGTATTCGCGCATGAAGGATGGGGTTAAAATTCCTACTTGCGATAAAACGAATGCAATCATGGGTAATTGAAATGTCAATCCGCAGGCTAGGGTTAACATCGACAATAACGAGATGTAGTCGTTAATGTCAAATTGATTTTGGATGGAAGGGTCTAGCTTGAAATTAGCTAGGAAATTGATGGCCATCGGGGCCACGATAAAATACCCAAAAGATACACCGACAAAAAATAACAAAGACACCCAGAAAACTGCCCCGCGTGCCGCCTTCATTTCTTTGGATTTAAGACCTGGACGAATGAATCGCCACACCTCATAAAAGGCATATGGGAACGCGAACATTAAACCCACAATAATGGATTGTGTTAAGGCCATCATAAACTGCCCCGAAACCTCGCGGGATTGCAAAATAAAGTCGGCCTGTTGCATACACAGACTCGTCCAACCCGAGATTTCGGCTAAGCGACAAAGTACCTGATTTGTCCAAAAATCAACTTTGGTAGGCCCCATGATGATGATTCCGAAAATTTCATTTCGGAATATCCAGGCAGCAATAGTAAAAATCAAAATCGATGCAATGGAACGAATAATGTGCCAGCGCAACTCCTCTAGGTGATCCAGAAAGGACATTTCGGTCCCGTCCTTATCCTCATCTACTTCATCGTCCCAATCTTGATCTAACGCCATTTTAAGTTATTATAGATATAATGGGAATTGCTTTACCCATTCGTTTACTTCTCCTTTAATCGTTTTTAATACCGCTTCGTTATCGTGGTTCATCAAAGCCTTGTCGACCATCTCGACAATTTGAGACATGTCAGCTTCTTTTAAACCACGCGTTGTCATCGCCGCAGTTCCTACACGCATACCCGATGTAACAAACGGAGATTTGTCATCGAATGGCACCATGTTTTTGTTAATCGTAATATCAGCTTGAATTAAGGTATTTTCGGCCAACTTACCACTTAGACCTTTAGGGCGTAAGTCGATGAGCATCAAATGGTTATCTGTACCTCCTGAAATTATATCATATCCTTTTGCTAAGAAAGCCTTCGCCATTGCTTGCGCGTTTGACTGAACTTGCTTCGCGTATGTTTCAAAAGTAGGTGTTAATGCCTCGCCAAAAGCGATTGCTTTCGCAGCAATCACGTGCTCTAATGGACCACCTTGCGTTCCTGGGAACACGGCGCCGTCTAGGCATGCCGACATTAATTTCAATTCACCTTTTAATGTTTTGAATCCAAATGGATTCTCAAAATCGTTACCCATCATGATCAAACCACCGCGAGGTCCACGTAATGTTTTGTGGGTAGTGGTTGTGATGATGTGGCAATGTTGAACTGGGTTATTCAATAGACCTTTGGCGATTAATGCCGACGGGTGTGAAATATCTGCCAAAAGTATTGCTCCAATTTTATCAGCAATGGCACGTAAGCGGGCATAATCCCAATCGCGCGAATAGGCAGAAGCACCACAAATAATCAATCTTGGTTTTTCTTTTAATGCGGTAGCTTCTACTTTATCCCAGTCGATCAACCCTGTTTCTTTTTCTACACCGTAGAAAAAAGCTTGGAAGTATTTTCCTGAGAAATTCACGGGTGAACCGTGTGAAAGGTGACCACCATGCGATAAGTCAAACCCTAAAATTTTATCACCTGGATTTAAAAACGAAAGAAAAACAGCTGCATTAGCTTGAGCTCCTGAATGCGGTTGCACGTTTGCCCAGGTCGCTCCGAACAATTTTTTCGCACGCTCAATGGCTAATGTTTCGACCTCATCGACTACTTCGCAACCTCCATAATAACGCTTACCTGGGAGTCCTTCAGCATATTTATTGGTCAGAACGCTTCCTTGTGCTTCCATCACCTGAGGAGATGTAAAGTTTTCAGATGCAATTAACTCAATACCAAATTCTTGTCGGTGAGCCTCTTGATCAATCAGTTTAAAAATTTCGGTGTCTCTTTGGGTTGGAAATGTGCTAGCAGCCATGAATAAACGAAGTTCTTGATTACGTATTTTAAGGGCGTAAAATTACGTTTTTTTATCTGAATAGAAAAACGAAAGCGGGCTAACTATCTGGATAAATATCACGTTTGTATCCCGGCAAAAAAGCGTAATTTTGCAGGCATTAATTTTTCAACAAATGAAATTAAAATTTCTAGCGCTGTTCCTTTTCTTTTCGGTTCAGCTTTTGGGTCAAAAAATCACACCAGCGAAATGGTCATGGACTTTATCTCCAGCTCAGCCTACGGTAGGGCAGGAGGCAGAGTTAATTTTCAAGGTAACTATTGATAAAGGTTGGTATTTGTATTCGTCTGATTTTGATAAGGATTTAGGTCCAGTTGTGACGACGGTTACGTTAAAGCCAGGGTTAGGCGTAGAGGCTATCGGGCCTTTGAAAGCAATAAATCCACATAGCATAGAGGATAAAGAAATTTGGGGAGGGACGTATACGTATTTCACTGAGCTGGGGGAGTTTCGTCAAAAAGTTAAAATTACGTCGGAAAATTGGGTGATTGATGGGGGCTATGATTCGCAAACCTGCTCGAATGAGAGTGGCTTGTGTGTGCCTATCAAGGGGAATTTTAAGATTTCGGCTTCCGAGGACTCAAAAAAAAAAGCCTCTGATGTAGCTGGAGGTGGATTGATTGAGTTCTTTTTTGTGGCATTGGGCGCTGGATTGCTTGCTTTGCTGACGCCATGTGTTTATCCATTAATCCCGATGACCGTGAGTTTCTTCACTAAGAAACAAGGTGGAAAGCGTCTTGCTTTCCTCTATGGATTATTCATCGTTTTGATTTATGTGTTTTTTGGGACGATACTTGCCTTCTTTGCGGGGGCTAGTTTTGCGAACTTTTTGAGTACGCACTGGATTCCGAATTTGCTCTTTTTTGTCATATTTATCTTCTTTGGAATTTCCTTTTTGGGAGCATTTGAGATTGTATTGCCGTCAGGTTTGGTCAATTCAGTCGATGCCAAATCGGATAAAGGGGGTTTGATGGGTGTGTTTTTTATGGCCTTTACGCTCGTTTTGGTATCATTTTCATGTACGGGTCCCCTAGCTGGATCAATTTTAATTGCAGCTTCACAAGGTGTTTTCCTAAAGCCAATTATTGGTATGTTGGGATTCTCCTTAGCTTTTGCGATTCCGTTCACCATGTTTGCCATTTTTCCTGGGTTTATGAAATCGCTACCTAAATCAGGTAATTGGATGAATGAGGTAAAAGTGGTGTTGGGTTTCTTAGAAATCGCATTGGCGTTTAAGTTTTTAAGTGTGGCTGATCAGGTGTACCATTGGCATTTATTGGATCGGGAAATTTTCTTGGCGATTTGGATTGCGATTTTCGGAGCCTTGACTTTGTATTTATTTGGCAAAATTTCATTGCCACATGATGGGCCGTCTAAAAACTTGTCGGTGCCACGTACCTTATTCGCCACAGCTATATTAGCCTTTGTGATCTACTTAATCCCAGGCATGTTCGGCGCCCCATTAAAAGGCTTATCGGGCTGGTTGCCACCGTTGAGTTCACAGGATTTTAAAGGATCAGAAGCAGTTGTTTCAGCTCCCTTGAAAACGTCGGATCAAGGGCAAAAGAAGTATGCAGATTTTCTCACGTTGCCTTTTGGCTTACAAGGTTTCTTTGATTTTGAGGAAGCTAAGGCCTATGCGTTGAAGGTAAATAAGCCTTTGTTTATCGATTTTACCGGACATGGTTGCGTGAATTGTCGGAAAATGGAGGAGAATGTGTGGTCAGATCCACAAGTGTTAAAACGCCTTCAAGAAAAGTATGTCGTGGTGGCTTTGTATTGTGATGATAAGACCGAATTACCAGCGGATCAGTGGTACACATCGAAGGTGGATGGTCAGGAGAAGAAGACCTTGGGTGATCAAAATCTTGATTTTCAGATTGAGCGATTTGACTCAAATGCGCAACCGCATTATGTGTTATTGGATCCGCGAAATGATGCCGCACCGATGGTGAAGCCGGTAGCGTTTGATGCCAATATTGCCCGTTTTGTTTCCTTTTTGGATCAAGGGGTGTCGGTTTATAATGCTACGAAATAATGCAGTGGGGAGCCTATTTTGCGGTCATGGCCGCTTCGTCGATTAAATTTGTTGCAGGTCCTTTGACTGGTTTTGGGTTGGGTTTATCCATGCTCGAGACCATTGTTTGCACCTGGGTGGGAATGATGTTTACGGTAACCGTGATGTTGACGATCGGACGTTTTCTAGTCCAACAAATCAGTCGGATTCGAGTTCAAAAACCTAAATTGTTTTCGGGGCGAGTTCGTTATGCGGTAAGTATTTGGCAGCGATTTGGAATCAAAGGCATTGCGGTGATGACACCTTTATTGTTTACTCCGATCGGCGGTAGTTTACTCGCTCTATCGTTTAAAGTTCCTACGCCACGGGTGCTCTTTTTTATGGCAATTTCTGGAATATTTTGGTCGGTGATATTTACAGTTTTGTTTTATCAGTTGACATTCATCCGAGATCTACTGATTCATTAAGACATAAAAAAAGCCGGTCATCGACCGGCTTCGTTCTTAAGCTATATTGGTAATTAATTTCCTTTTGAAATTTCTTTTCCTTGGAATAACTTCTCGCGAATCGCATTGGCGCGTACTTCTAATTCCGGCTTAGCTGTGTATGAATTTTTCGACTGTGCTGCGGCTGAATCTGGATGAATACCATAAACATACTTATCATCTTTGCGAACGTCTTTTTGCTTGATGGTGTTATTTTTTTGATAATCACATGCGAAAGCCGTTACAGCTAGGGCAACAATTGGAAGTAAATTTTTTAATTTCATTGTTCTTATTGACAAAATTACGATGCAAAAGTAAGGCCAAAAATTGGTTTAAAAAAATTAGCTTTCTTCTAATTGTTGAATTTTTTGCGCTAAGAAATCCATTAATTCTTGAATGTAGGCTTGGCTGAAATTGAACTCAATTCCTGCCGTGGCGTAAATTTCCTTGATCGGTTTGGTATAACCTAAACTCAGGGCATTCAAATATTGATCTAATGCCTGCGTTGGATTTTGGCAATAATTACGCCAAACGGCTAGCGCTCCCAATTGCGCAATGGCATATTCTATGTAGTAAAATGGCACCTCAAATAAATGCAATTGTTTTTGCCACAGGTTCGTTTTCACATCTTCGTGCCCACTCCAATCCGTCAGTTGATCTGAGAATTGTCCATAAATTCGGTTCCAAGCTTGCGCTCGTTCTGTATGGGAATGACTCGGATTTTCATAGATCCAATGTTGGAATGCGTCAATCGTCGCCACCCAAGGCAAGGTGTCTAATATGTCCTCTAAATGCTTGATTTTTGCTCTCTTAGCTGCTTGGGGATCTGAAAAATAGTTGTCCCAGTGGTCCATGGTTATTAATTCCATACTCATGGAGGCTAATTCAGCAACTTCCGATGGAAAATTTCGAAAGGCATTGAGTGCAAGATCCTTCGTTAAAATCGAATGGACCGCATGACCCCCTTCGTGTAATAACGTGACCATATCGCGGACCTGTCCCGCCGCATTCATGAAAATGAATGGGAAGCCACTTTCTTCTAAAGGATAATTATAGCCTCCCGGATTTTTTCCTTTACGGGAGTCTAAGTCAAAGCGGTTTAATTTGACCATTTCTTTTAGGCAATTTCCTAAAAATGGATCCATACGATCGAATACTTCAATCGTTTTGGTTAGCAATTCCTCACCTGTTTCAAATGGCTTTAGGGGTTCCCGTCCGAGTACATCTACGGCCTTATCCCAAGGTTTCAATTCCGTAACCCCAAGTCCACTTTTGCGTTTTTCCGCTTGACGGTTAATCATGGGAACCACCGTTTTTGCGACTGCCGAGTGAAATTCAAAGCAGTCTGCTGGGGTATAATCAAAGCGCCCTAGACTTGCAAATGCATAATCGCGGTAATTGAAGAAGCCTGCGTTTAAGGCAACTAGATGGCGTTTGCCAACTAATTGATCAAACAAATCATCGAGTTTTTCTTGGATGGCTAATCGTGCTCCTGATATTTTTTCGTAAACCTCTTTGCGTTTTTCGCGGTCATTCGATTCTAAATAGGCGTTTGCTTGTTGGAGCGTTTTTTCCACCCCGTCAATCTCCACCATTAAGCCACCTGTGGCCGCCCCATATTGCGTTTGTAAATTTTGCAATTCAGTGAACAGCGGGATATTTTCCTCGCGGAAAATTTCGATCGACTTTTTCAAGCCACGTAACATAATTGAATAGCCTTCTTGTGGGAGTTCAGTGGCAAATTGACTTTGCATCACTTTATTATTCCAAGCATCCTCGAAGACCGAGGCGTTTGGCATGATTTCATTGACAAACTGCTGATAGCTTTGTTGGTACCCCTCATTTTGATTATCGCACGACATCTTAATATATCGCCAAGCGAAGTTTTCCGAAAGGTAGCTTTCCAATTCAGAACGGTTTTGGCAAAACTCAATTAAGTCTTCGAGGGAGTTGATTTTCGTTTCGCTGAGTTTTTCAAAATAAGGTAAAACACTTTCCCATGAACTTAATGTGAAGTCGGCAGCTAGGAATTTACGTGCGATTTTTTGTGGGCTTACTAGGCGGGTCATCGGCTGTTTTTTTTGTAAAAATACATCAATTTTAGCTAGCTTTAAAGTCGAAATTAAACTGCATCTCATGTTACAAATTCCAAATGTTCGATTGAATTCAGGTTATTTAATGCCTCAGCTGGGATTGGGGGTGTATGCTCCAGGCCAACAAAACGAAGTTGGACAATCGGTTCGAGAAGCACTTGACCTGGGGATTCGCTTAATTGATGCAGCTTCCATATATGGGAATGAATTGGAAGTTGGCCAGGCAATAACGTCCACTTTGGTTGCACGCGAAGAATTGTTTATCACAAGTAAAGTATGGATGGACGACATGGGGTATGATTCGACCATGCGCGCGTTTGAAAAGTCGTTGAAAGATTTGTCTTTGGAATATATCGATTTGTATCTGATTCACTGGCCTAAGGAAGATAAGCGCAAGGAAACTTGGAAGGCATTGGAGTCTTTGCATGAACAAGGTGTCATCAAGTCCATCGGTGTTTCTAATTATTACCAAAAAAATCTATCGGAGCTTTTGAACTATGCGCATATTTGTCCGGCAGTGAATCAAATTGAGTTAAGTCCGTTTTGTTATTTACCTGATGAATTAGCGTTTTGCCAAGCGCAGGGTATTCAAGTCGAAGGATATGCGCCGGTCGTGCGCGGTTTGAAAAAAGATCATCCCGTTTTAGTCGAAATCGCACGTAAATGGTCCAAGACTACCTATCAGATATTGATTCGTTGGAATATTGAAATGGGCGCCGTAACGATTCCTAAATCCATTCATCGGGATCGCATGATTGAAAATGCGACGGTTTTTGATTTTGCGTTGGATGCAGATGACCTGACTCGATTAGCTGCTTTGTATGATAATACGCGGGTGGCTTGGGATCCACGAGATTTTTAATTCCCCCCTACCTTTGGCAAACCTTGGAGGATTGCCAAAGGTAAGTGGAAAAAGGGATTTTTAAGCCCGAAAAACTGATATTAATCTAGATCAATTACCACCCCATCGCTGGTCGGATGTGCGACGCACGTAAGAATATATCCTTTCTGAATTTCACCTGCCGTCAATCCATCTTCCTCATCCATCACCACAGATCCAGACTTACACAAGCCCATACAAGCTGTGCACATACCTGCCTGACACGAGTACGGAATATCTAAATCGGCCTCAAGCGCCGCCTCCAATATGGTCTCATGTGGTTGTACCGTCACGGCATGTGATTTACCCTCATAAATTAAGGTAATCTCACGGGCTACCGAATTATCTTCGATCGAAGTTTCTGCGGCAGGAGCGGCATTAAATAATTCTTTATGGATTTGATTTGCGGGTACATCGAAAATTCCCAATGCCGCCTGCACATCATCCATCATACCCACCGGTCCACATAGATAATAATGCGCTTTGGCAATGTCTAGGCCAAATTCCTGTTTCAAATAATATACCGTAGATGCCTGATTGATCCGACCTTTCAAGCCTGGCCATGATGGACTTGACTGACTGATAACGTGCAACACCTGTATGCGATCCCCGAATGAGGACTCTAATGCGTCCAACTGCTTTTTGAAGATGATTTGGTCTTCAAAGCGCGAGCCATAAATCAGATGTATTTTCGATTTAGGTTCTCCGTGCAAAACGGTTTTTATCATGGACATAAGCGGCGTGATGCCTGAACCAGCGCCAATAAACACATAGGTTTTAGCTTGATTAGCATCAGCCTCTAATACGAAATTTCCCATGGGTGCAATGACTTCAATCGCATCGCCCACTTTGATATGGTCACATAAAAAGTTGGATACAATCCCCCCAGAAATACGCTTCACGGTAATCGCCGGCGACATATCTGTTTTTGGCGAAGAGGAAAGCGAATAACTACGACGCGGTTTATCCCCGGATACATTCGGAATCAACGTTAAAAATTGACCCGATATATAGGATAAGGTTTCGTGGATCGGATGCCAAAAGTGTATGGTTTTGGTGTCCGAGGTCTCTTCCGTAATGTCCTTAACTGTCAAATGTAAAAAACGTAAACTCATATTAATTGGGGTTAGGCACGATCCATTGTACCGTGCCGGCAGGTGATTCATTATGTAAGCGGTCTACGGCTGTCACGACAAATCCATGTCCAGACTCTACCGAGCTAGCCTCGATGTTCAATTCTGTTTTGCTTCCTTTAAAAATAATATTCTCCGCATGTTCTAAAGCCTTCATTCCCTCTTTGCGGTGGATTTTGTAAACCAAATAGTAGGCTGCTGGATCTTTATCCACACCTATTTCACCCGGTTTCCAAGTCAAAACCCATGTGCCTCCCTTTTTGTTTAAACTCACCTGATGCGGAGCTGTGGGCGGAATACTGTCCAGCCAAGGCATCGTGGGGACTAAGGCTACATGAGCAAAATAGGATTTGCGTAAGGTGTCTTGAAAGCCCTTTAAATTTTTGGCGAGTTGGCTCGAGCTAAAAAAAATAGACCCTTTCACCTGATCAAGCTTGCGTGAAATCTGTACTTGTTTCGTCAATTCACCCGCATTCCATTGGTCCGCTAAATGATATCCCGCATGTCCTATGTAAATCGGCCGGCCATAGCCATGTTCATTCCACCAAGCTGAAAGTGGGCCAAATGGCGCCACACGATGGGTAGTTCCCCAATATAATTGAGGGGCTAGGTAATCAAGCCAACCTGCTTTTGCCCACTTCTCCGTATCTGCAAAAAGGTCGTCATAGGATTGCAATCCATTCCGAGTCGGGGAACCATATTCAGGATCTGAACTTTTATGTCGCCAGATACCAAACGGGCTAATGCCAAATTTTACGCGTGGATTGATTTCTTTTATGGCTTGAGCTATTTCTTGAATAAGATTATTGACATTTCTGCGTCGCCAATCGGCCAAACTTTCATTCGGCAATTTATAGGTTTGATACGCTTCACCATCCTGAAAAACTTCGTTTTTTATTGGGTAAGGGTAGAAATAATCGTCAAAGTGGATGCCATCCACATCGTAATTTTGCACGATGTTTTTGACCACATTCGTGATGTAATGCCGCACGGCAGGAATTCCAAAATTGAATAGATGCTGATGATTATACGTCACAATCCATTCCGGATGTTTACGAACCACACTCTCTGAACTGAGTAAGGATTTGGTGGACATGCTAGCCCGATTCATATTTAACCACGCATGAAACTCCATACCACGTGCATGACTTTCCGAAATCATAAAGGCTAGTGGATCATAATATGGCTTGGGCGCTTGTCCTTGAAGTCCAGACAAATAAGCCGACCAAGGCTCAGCGCTTTTGGCGTACATCGCATCAGCTGCTGTCCGCACCTGGACGAAAAGGGCATTGATTCCGGTTTTTTGATGGGAATCCAATAATTCAGTGAATTCTTTTTGTTGGGTTATGCCATTGTAATTGCGCGGGCTTGGCCAATCAATGTTTTGTACCGTCGCTACCCAAACGCCACGCAACTCACGTTTTGGATGCTGAGCCAGCAGGCTACCCGAAATAAAAAGTAGAAATAAAAAAAGTTGCTTCATCATCGAAGCCGCAATTTACAAATAAGTGCTGGGATGCGGAACAATTGATACGCATATAAAACCTATTCTAGGATATTTGATGGGACGAAAACAGATTATCAGTTATTCTAGGCTATTTCACCAAATTTTGCCTACTATTGATAACCACTAATAAATCTATATAATATGAAAACCGTCCATCGACTATTTGTCAATAAAATAAGTGTATTTATTTTTTTAATGTTTTTGCCCTTGTTTCTTTGGGGATATGAAGAACAAATATGTAAAGAACCTTCTTGGCGCTTTTGGGGATCAAGCATTGCAGATTGTGCATTAAGTGGCGGCTCACAAGAAGTGAGCCACAGCCATTTGCCTGATCGATCAAATTGTGTATATTTTTACAAGGTTCAAGATTATATATTTGGATTTAAAATAGGAGATTTCGCCATAGTTCAAGTTGTACGACCATGCATAGACTAATGTTTAAAATACTAGTGATCATTTTTATGCTAACAATCACTCCATTACTTCTTCAAGGGGAAATTGACAGTTTAAGAAATGTGGTCTTGGATGAGGTTCAAGTATTTGAAAATGCTTCAGGTAGCTATGTGACCGATAAACCTCATCGAAAGAATTTCAATGGCTTACGACTAATCGAACCATCACAATTAGCGGTTGTGTTTAACCAGAAAGAATTAGTTTTTAAAAAACTGAGCCGTTTATCTATTTGCTTTACAGACAATCATCCGAAGAATTATGTTTTCAGGTTGGCTTTTTACACAGTTGGCAAAAATGGGCAACCAGAACAATTGATAAAGACTCGGGAGTTAATCATGATGAGACAAAAATCAGGATGGCAAGACTATCATTTAACCTCAGAAAAAATAAGAATACCTGTTGGCGGATTGGCTGTGGTAATTTATTTAATGCCACAAACAAAGTTTTCAGGTTCTGCAGTTTCACGTGTAGGAATGGGCAAATATACGCATCAACCCCATTTTTACCTTAGGCCTTCAGATGATGAAAGCTGGATTCCGGTTTACAAACATTTTACTAATCAAGGAATAGCACCTATGCTTCAGCTTTCAGTGGTAGACGAATAAAGGAAATTAATTAGGCCTTATCGATCGAAAATAAATAACCGACTCCCTTCAGGGTTTTGATGTAATATTCAGGAATTTTTTCACGAAGTTTTCGAATGTGTACATCCACGGTGCGTTCCACGACATACACGTCTGCACCCCACACTTTTTCTAGTAATTCATCCCGACTGAAGACTTTATTCGGGTTTTTTGCGAGATAGGAAAGTAGTTCAAATTCTTTTTTAGGAAGTACAAGGGTTCTACCTTCAAAAGTTGCTGCATATTTAGTTCGATTGATAATTAGCCCACCAATTTCAATGATGTCTTGACTTTCTTCAACCGTATCTCTTTTCAGGATGGCGTTAATGCGACTTACGAGCGCACGCGGTTTGATGGGTTTAATGATGTAATCATGCGCACCAGCATCAAAAGCAGCGACTTCAGTAAACTCTTCTCCTCGCGCTGTTAGGAATAATATCAGTGTATTTTTTAACTCAGGAATGGCTTTAATCTTACGTGCCGTCTCAATCCCATCCATCACGGGCATCATCACATCCATGATAATTAAGGCAGGCTTGAAGGTTTTAACAATCTCTAGGGCCTCTTGTCCATCAAAGGCTTTTGCCAAAACATAATTTTCTTTTGCTAAATTGTATTCCAATAGGTCTAAAATATCTGGATCATCATCGACCAATAATATTTTAGATTGATTAAGCTGTGTGCTCATATTCGATATGGACAATTAGTTCACGTGAAGTTGTGCAAAGTTAGGTAGCGCTATATTACGAAATTGTTAACTTTTTCTTTACTTTGATTTTATAATTCCTTTTAAATGCCCGAAAAAACCGCCTATCCAATTCGCTTAGCTGCTGTTCTTATTTCCATTTCATTGGTTATTTTGGGCTTGTATTTACTACAAGACTTACTTATTCTATTATCCTTCGGGATGATTTTAGCCATGTTGCTGCTCCCCATTTGCGCATGGCTAGAGCGCCGAGGATTACCTCGAGCCATTTCCATTAGCATTTGCTTGCTGCTACTCATTTTGGTCTTAGGCGGATTGCTATTATTACTTGTCGGACAAGCGGCCGAATTTGTTAACGACTGGCCCATCTTTATCAAAAAGGCTGAGTCTTGGTTAAACAGCCTTCAAAGTTTCTTATCAAAGAACTTAAATATCTCACGCAAAAAGCAAATGGGGGAGGTGACAAATCAAACCATGAATCTGTTAAAGAATTCAGGATCTATTTTGTCAACTACGTTCACAACGCTCATTCACTCCATTACCACATTGATTTTAGTACCCATATTCGTATTTTTCTTCTTGTATTATCGGCAGTTTTTTTCGGAGTTTTTAAGTAAGGTTTTTCCCACGACCGAACGTTCTGTTTTGCAAGGAATTATGCATAAAACTGGTGGCGTGGTTCAGAGTTATTTGGTTGGGCTTCTCGCAGTCATGTTGATTGTGGCCATTTCAAACTGTATTGGCTTTTGGTGGCTGGGCGTCGATTATTACCTGTTTTTTGGATCTCTGACGGGTATTTTATTGCTGATACCTTACGTAGGGATTTGGGTGGGAGCGGCCTTGCCCATTTTGTTAACATTAGTCACGCTAGGTCCAGGGTATGCGATGGGAGTCGTTGCTTGGGTAGCTGCAGTTCAATTTATCGAGGCAAATTTTATCACCCCTCTGGTCATTGGCTCTAAAGTGAGCATCAATCCCATGATTGCTATGTTGGCCTTATTAGTAGGTGAATTAATCTGGGGAATTCCCGGCTTGATTTTGGCATTGCCCTTAACGGCCATTCTCAAAGTTATTTTTGATCATGTCCCGGCACTAGAGGCTTATGGATTCTTGTTAGGCGAAGCTCCTAAACGATCAAAGGGAGAGTAATTCCTTAAACCGAATGGATTGTCGGCGTGAAATTTCAATCTTCTCGCCTTTCCCCATCAACGTTACCTGCAATCCTCCCGAAAACCAAGGTTCGATTTTATCAATGTAATTCAGGTTGATGATGTGCTTGCGATTCGCCCGAAAAAACACCTTCGGATCCAAGCGATCTTCCATGGCATTTAGGGACTTCAAGACCAAGGGCTTTTGGTCATCAAAAAACAAACGGACGTAATTTCCCATCGATTCGCAAAGTCGGACACGGTCTAAGCGAACGAACCAGCATTTTTCTCCATCCTTAACAAAGATTTGGTCTTGGGCGCCCAATTTATGACTAGGGCTTTCGATTGCGCGCGTTTGCGCCTGTACTTGTTTCTCTAATTTTTGTACGCTTTCGCTCAGGCGGGATAAGTCGATCGGTTTCAATAAATAATCGAGCGCATTCACTTCAAAAGCCTTTAAGGCATAGGCATCAAAAGCGGTTGTGAAGATCACCTCGGGTAAAAAGCCTTCCCAGGTCTCAAGCCATTCAAAGCCCGTTTTACCCGGCATTTGAATATCTAAAAAAAGCACATCGGGCTGATGTGTTTCAAGTAATTCAGAGACTTCGTCTGTATTGGCCGCTTCACCGATCACCTCAATATGTGGGAAGTTTTCCAATAAACGTTTGAGTTCATTGCGGGCTAAACGCTCGTCATCTACGATAATTGCTTTCATGGCTAGTGTTATTTGGTTTCAAGGTAAGGCAAAATCATCATTGCCTCCACGTGATTTTTGTCTAATGGACGAATACTTAATTGAGCGGTTTCTCCAAACAATAAATTCAGTCGACTCCTCGAATTCTCTACTCCTACACCGATGGATTGAGAAGATTCAGACTTCATTTGACCAGGATTGATCACGGAAATCTGTATATGCTTATCGATAATCTGTGCGGATATCGTAATGAGTCCCCCTTTGACAGCATGTGAAATACCATGTTTAATGGCATTTTCAACTAATGTCTGAAGCATCATCGGTGGTATTTGGGCCTTTGCGCACGCCGGATTTATATCTATTTTCCAAGTCAAACGGTCCTCGTAACGGATTTTTTCTAAAGCCAAATAGTCAGAAACGGTATCTAGCTCCTCTGCAAGGGTGATTGTTTTTTGCCGTTCTGTCAACAAGGAACTTCGGAGTAGTTTAGATAACTGATTAATCCCCTTTTTTGCCTTTTGTGGGTCTTCTGTGATTAAAGCGCGCACACTATTTAAGGCATTGAATACAAAATGAGGGTTCATTTGGGCCCGTAACACTTTACCTTCTGTGTCTTGAATGGTGCGCTCTAAGCGGTCTTGCTCGCGTTCCATTTCCAATTTTTTATTCGAATATTGGAAAAAGAAATAAATCAATTGCCAGATAGCCAGCGGCTTCATGAAATTGAACAAAATCTGAACCACAATAAACGGGCTCAGTGAAACATCATAACTCTCTTGTAAAAATGTGTAATCTAACGGGATGTTTAACCCTACTAAACACAGCGCCATGAAAAGTAGCGCTAATGTGTTCCATTGCAACATGCGAAACAAACTCAAATCCTGCCAGTGGAAGTGTTTAGAGATGCGTCGATACTGATGCGTTAAGAATATCGCTAATGTGATATTAGCCAGGGAAGAAAAAAGCCATGCCCATTTCCATCCATATTGATTCGTATAAAGCAACGCCTCATTGAGTGCCCAGGTGAACCAGCCGCCTAATTGCAACGTCCAATAAAGCTGATTTCTTTTCATCCTTACATGGATTCAGGTAAGTCGCGTAAATGATCCGTTTGATTTGCTTTTAACAAATTGAACTTACCTTGTTTATAGTCATATTGAATGTGATACAAACATAGATTTTGATGGGCAAACTCATCCATGCGATGCAAAGGTTTTTCAAACAAATGCGTAAGTAACACGCGCATCGCCCGGCCATGCATGGCGATCAAAATAGATTTTTCTTCCGGACGAGAAAGAATAAGCTCAACCACCGGCTTCTGTTTTTCCAATACCTCCATCGGACTTTCGCCCTCTTCCGACTGTACATGCACATTTCCTTCGCGCCACGTTTTAGTCAAATTGCGGTAATACGTGTCATCTGCTGAATTTGGTGTACGTCCTTCTCGAAGACCCCACGAAATTTCATTTAATCCGGCATGCTGTTCCCATGGAAGACCTTTGTTGATGAATGCTTGCACCGACTGGTGTGTTCGCTTCAATGCGGAGGTATAGATTTTATCTAGTTCAAGGTGATGATAATGCGCGTAAAAAGCTTCTGCTTGTCTTTGTCCCAATTCATTTAAATCTGCATCGATGCCTGAACCTTGCACAACACCAGAACGGTTGTAAATCGTTTCGCCGTGGCGTATCAAGTAAATGTCTTTAATCGAATGCATAAAAAATGGGGAAAGGGTCTTTATTCGGCAAATATTTCCGAATTTTACCGCACAAAACTACGAATAAATATGTTTAATACGGC
>JACCDW011964671.1_pt1 | contig 23047 bp, 16 predicted proteins | sample 7449781 | NCBI WGS metagenome assembly JACCDW01 (sample SAMN15323449, study PRJNA562643) | freshwater metagenome | isolation source: river surface water | place: USA:Blue River Watershed | collected 2017-08-18
TAGGGGGTGGGATGATACACTGGGCCTTGCAGTGCAGTCGTGCGGCGGACCCGACGACGGTTCCCACGGGGTCGTGCGGACCCTGTGCCCATCCGGTTCCGACGGTTCCCACGGGGTCGTACGGACCATGTGCCCATCCGGTTCACACGGGGTTCTTGTGGTGTGTGCCCATCCGAGATCCTGTGGGGTCGTACAGACCGTGTGCCCATCCGAGGTCCTGTGGGGTCGTACGGACCGTGTGCCCATCCGGTTCCGACGGGGGGTCCTGCGGACCTTTGTGCCCATCCGGACCCGACGGCGTCCAGCGGGGTGGTGCGTGCCCATCCGGACCCGACGGCGTCCAGCGGGGTGGTGCGTGCCCATCCGGTTCCGACGGCGTTCATGTGTGCCCATCCGAATCCGACGGGGCGTTCCTGCGGACCTTTGTGTGCCCGTCCGGTTAGACCGTGACGCGTTCAGCAAGCGTGTGCGCCACATACTGGGGGATCACGGGACCGAATCGGTCTTCCGCGGTTCCGATGGTGGACGTGTCGTGCGAACAGCCCCACTGTAAAAATGCGATTAGAAGCTCCACGAGCAGGTTGGTGAGAACATCGGGGTCCACGGTGCGAACGCGCTCGTACTCTTCGCGACGGTACCTGTAGAATTCGTAAATGCGCCGTACGATTTCGCGCATGAACGCGACATGTAGTGGAAAGTCTTCGGTGAGACCGATGGGTACCGCGACCTCCGGACTATCGACCGAAATCGTCACGGGTGCCTCTTTGCCCGCCTCTCGGTTCCTCCTCGCCATCATGGACTCGAGGAGTGCGGCGTACACACAATTCCGGCAAAAACGGATCACAGGGTCCTCCACGTTGACTTCGGCAAGCTGTTCGGGCGTGAGAACCGGAAGAAGACCGTCGGCACTCTGTGGGGACCGCCTGGTGCGAGGATGTAATACTTCCACAAACGTCTGTACATGTATGTTGTCCATGTGATTTCGAACGTGTTTATGTTGGTCCACGGGCATGCTTCTCATCATTCGCGCTGCCAGTTGGATGTCTGTTTCATTTTTGATCACGATTAACTTACACAACAGATACAAGCGCAGTGCAACATACGCACGATGGTCCATGCTGGTCGCGTCGTCCTGCGCGCGGACAGAAGGCACAAAGACGTCGTTCCACCAGTTCGGTGCGGCGACTGTCTCTGGGCGGAAACGCACACTGTCACTACAAACGAAGGTGGGGATGTGACGACTGTTGCACGCATTCAAGAATCGGAGAACCACCGCGTTGTTCGAAGTTTGCAACTTGTCACTTGCCAACCACACGTGGAACTGCGGGACTTTCTGTTCGTTCTCTGCCATGTAATACAGCGTCCACAGGAAGATAGGTTGGAGATCGAGCGTCGTCGCATCAACACCCCTTGCGCGTGCACTCTTGAGTGTGTCAGCCGTTGCGACATCATACAGTTCAACAAGACGGGATGTGTCGAAGTTGCGAATCTTTTCGTAAAACTTCGGGGCCCATGTGACAACCAGTCTGCTGTATATCATCTTCGCTTCTCCTTCGTTCTTCATGGCAATCAGTGGGAAGCGCTCGGAGGGCAATGGGACGTCGAGACTGTTGTGGACCATCAAAACGACCCGGAAAATTGCCTTCTGCACAATCAACAGCCGGTTGTTCGTCAGTTCGGTCCGAATCATTTCCATGATCCGCGGTGTACGCCGATCGCCCTTCCCGATCCTCAAGAACTCGCAGATGACCTTGTGGACGTAGATGGTTCGTCGTTCATAGAACGCGCGCAGAACAGCTTCAAAATACTGCTCGTACGTATCAAAGGGTGCAACCAACGTATCTTCCAAAGCCTTTGCGACGAAACTCTCATTTTGCGCGGTCTCATCGGCCATCGACAGGTTCATGTATCCCGAATAAATTTCAGCGTCCGTCCAGTTCCGATACAACACGTCGCCAATTCGGTCTTCCGCACGTGTCCGCCATGTGAATTTGTCCCGCAAACGACGCATGTCCTCAGATGTAATGTGTTCGGTATCGAAGTTCGCGGATACGAACGACAACACATCGTCCCGCGTTCCGCGTTTCATGAGCTCACGGACCAGGTTATCGCGTGCATTTTGAATGGCAATCTCTTCGGGGGACTTCTTCTTCTTCTTCGGTTGTTGCTGCTGCTGCAGAGGTTGTTTCTTCTTTTTCGCTGCGGTACCTGCACCCGCACCCGCACCCGCACCACGGACCGGTGTTTCTTCGTCCTCCTCGAGTACAGCCGCAGCCGCTGCCGCAGCAGCAAGCGCTTCGTCTCGCGCACGAACCGCCGCGTCAATACAGCGGTTCTTCAGATTCGGAATGATCCGTTCAAACACTTCCCGATTCAGAAACGCGCCCGCTTGATTGGTTCGCATAAAGTTGTACACAACGTCGTCATCAAACACACCCATATCGGTCGACGGAACGGTTACGTCCCGCAGGATCTGCGTGCTGTTGTATGTCAGACGGTGCAAGTTGTCCGCAACAAGCTGTTCCCAGCACATGTCCGCAATGCTGTCGCCGCCCGCTGCCGGTTCGTACGGATTTCGGTACGTGGAATGCGCGTCAACGCGAAACGTCCACTGCATCAAGTGATACGTTGCGAACCTGTGCAGCGACCACACAATCACCGGCGCACCGCTTTCGACATTCCCAAGAACATCCAGGGTTTCTCGCACGACGCTCTCAGGCACCATACGGTGCGGATCGACACGCAGTGCGGGCAACGTTGCACCCGTGTGCGCCAAGAGAAGGACCAAGAGTCGCTGGAGGTTCAGCAACACGCCGTAATGCACAAGGTCGTCCAGAAATGCCGGGTTCTGAAGGAGCGCCGTCAGAGCCGTACGGACACCAGGTGCCGGTCCGGATTTCACAAGTTCCTTCGTGCTGTTTGCAAACGTGCGAAAACGGTGGTGCTCGCTCTCGATACGACGCTGGCGCAAAAGACGCCCCGCGATGCACATCTTCAAACGGTGGATCGCATCGTGCCGTTGAATCCCACGGATACTCCCAAAAAGCTGCTGGAACGACGCGTCGCACAGGTTTATGTGGTGGTAGTCTTCCAGGTTCTCCGCCATGACGTTTCTTTTCATCATGGAGAGACAAAAAAACATTTGCACATATAGAAAACAAAAATGCTCCTCGTGCTTATGTGGATCCTGATCGCACTCTCCGTGTCGGCGGCGGGTGCATACGTCTTCTTCAAACGTCGCTCCTCGGATTCCTCGGATTCCTCGGGCGACGCGGGAGATGCGGACACGACGGATGCAACTGTGGACGACACCACGGACGACGCGGACACGACGGACGACAACACGGACGATGTGGTGGTGGACGACGCGGACGCGGTGGACACTTCGGCGGATTCCGCGGGTGCAAGTGCAACGACGACGACGTCGTCGTCGGATACTCATACGATCCAGGTGGTTGTTCGGAGTCGTACGACGAAAGAGGTTATCAAGATCTTTGCGAACTGGAACGACGGCAAGGGCGATACGCTGCTGTTCTACGGAACCGTCGGGTTATCGGACGTGACCAAGACGTTCAGAGGACCGTCGGTACCCAAAACGGTCACCATCGGCTTCTACAACGACGCCTCCGGCCGGGACGTGATCGTGTCAAAGCTCACCTACAACGGAATCGAACTGCGCCCGTACTTCGTCGTGGGGGACACCGCGTCCTCCAAGATCAGTCTCATCAAAGCCGGCAACCTCAACTGGGAACGTTTGTACTCCTTTGATGTCACCAAAGCCATTGCGACTGCCAAGTTCACCAGCTTGTTCCGTGCGTGAAAAAAATTTGTGCTCGGAAGTAATTAAAACATTCAACGATGTCGACCCCCTCGTCCAACTGGTCCTACACCTCCACTGCGTCGTCTGCTCTGGGCGGCAAGGCCGTGCAGGCTCTGACGATCGCGCACGCGACCGTCGGCTCCCTTGTGCAGACCCACGCTCCCCGTCTGAATGTGCCCGCCAACATCTACTACTTCAAGGCGTACGGTGGCGACTCCACCTCGGGCGCTGCGATTCCCCAGTGGCTTGTGGCGGACCCGGCGGGTTCGTCGGCGTTCTCGCTTGCCACCGGCAAGTTCACGGCCCCCGTGAACGGCATGTACCGCTTCGCTGCCGTGTGCTACACCGCGGACTCGAACACCCATGCCTCGCTGCGCCGTGTGCGCGGTGAGGAGAACATCACCCTTCAGTACATCGGCATCAACCCTACCTGGGGCGAGGCCAATGGTTTCTGTACCGAGTGCTTCCTCGAGGCCGGTGACGAGGTCTTCCTGTATGTGGACGATGGCCGTCTGCGTCTTGCGGACTACACCGTGGAGGGCTTCACTCTGTCGGCCCTGGCTTCCCAGCAGCCCCGCTCGACCTTCGAGGGTCGCCTGGTGTACGAGACCGCGTAAGTTTTATATACACACACATTCCATTCATCCATTTACAGCGCCCGCAGGAGCTCGTCGAGCTCCGCGAGCCACATGCGGGACACGGGCGTCTCGCGCAGCGTGGCGATCTCGCCCTCGAGCCGCGCGACGTCCGCCGTGTACTCCGCAAGCTTCTCCGCCGTGAGCGAAGAGATCTTCATACCCAGGAGGTATTCGTAGCCGCTGTCGCCGCCGCTACGAATGCCCAGCGCCTCGCCCGTCGGGAGGCCCAGCACCTCCATGTCCGTGCACACGTCCGCGAGCGCACGACGCTCGAGAACCAGACGCCCCTCCAGCTTCGCCGTCAGAAACGCCGCGCGCGCCGACGCAACCGCGTGCGCCTTGGTGAGCACAGAGAGCTCGTGCGCCTTGCGGCGGTCATACGCGGCCATGCGGGTCTCGTAAAAGTCCCCGTAGATCTCGTTCGGGTCCGCGTACTTCTTGATGGTCGGCACCTTGTCCGCACGCGGGTACGGCGTCGTGTACAGGTTCACATTCGCCACCGACACCGTCTTCGTCAGCTTCAGAAGCTCCGACGGCACCGGAGCCGCCGACACCGCCGCCTGGGACGCCGTGCGCTTCTTGGCCGCGCGGACCGCCGACGCATCGCCCAGGTCCATGGACGCGGACTCAATCACCGCGTCGAAACCCGTCGGGCTCTGCGCGGACACCGGCAGCTCCACGGTGATGTCGACGGTCACGTCGTCGATGACCGACGTGTAGTCCGTGATCTTGCCCGCCTGCGCCAGACCGTCCAGGAACTCCTTGTAGGGGCTCGTCCACACGCCCACCGGCAGCTCCGTCACGCGCACCGTCGCCCCGTTCACCTCGCAGCGCCCGGAGATCACGTACCGGTCCGCGCCACGCGCTTCGACCGTGCCCGTGAACCCGCGCCACCACGGCACGTACGGCTCGAACGGGACCGACGGAGACCCCGCGGCGATCATCTTGCGCACGTTCTCAATGACCACGCGCGGGTCCGACGGAGGGAGCGTCGTCGAGAAGCCCGTGCCGATGCCGTCGGCGCCGTTGACGAGGACCATCGGAATGATGGGAATGTACACCGTCGGCTCCACGACGTCGCCGTCGTCCTCCACGTGCTCCAGAATCGGATTGTCCTCCTTGCGGAACACCTTGAGCGCCACGTCCGCGATGCGCGTGAAGATGTAACGCGGGGACGCGGCGTCCGCGCCACCCATCAGACGGGTGCCGAACTGACCCGACGGGACCAGGAGGTTCAGGTTGTTCGCGCCGGTGAAATCCTGCGCCATGTTCACAATCGCCGCCATCAGGCTCTGCTCGCCGTGGTGGTAGTTGGTGCACTTGGCCACCGCCGCGCCCAGCTGCGCGACCTTCATCTCCTTGGCGCCGCGGTCCAGACCCTCGTGGAAGCAGCCGTACAGGATCTTGCGCTGCGACGGCTTCAGTCCATCGATGACGTTCGGGATCGTGCGCTGGAGGTTGTCCGACGCGTGCTGAATGTACATCTTGTTCATAAAGTCCGCGATCGTCACGCGGCCCTGCGTCGGGTCCAGGTCCACCACGCGCGGGTCGTACGCACGCACCCACTCCTTGCGGTAGTCCGTCTCGCCCTTGTCGAACAGGCGCACAAAGAGCTCGTCCGTGGACGTGCGGGTCGTGGGGGAACCCGTCGGCGGCGTCCCGGCGCCCGCGCCCGCGCCCGCTCCGGCGCCCGCACCCGGCGGCGGCGACTGCGCGAAGAAGGACGACACCGACTCCTGCCCCACGTACTGCACGAGCTTGAAGGTCCGGAAGTACTCGACGGCCTCGGCGGACGTCGACGTACCCAGACCCTTGAAGTACTTGACGCGCCAGCCCTTGGCGCCGTCGGGCTGCTGCGACAGCCACTTCTCGTACTGCGGGACCGTGTAGAACGGAATCGTCTGGGCGCCCTTGGTCACCTTCACCACCGGCGTCGGGAGGCCGTGCACGAACCCCGTGCGCAGCAGGTGCGGCCAAAAGACCGCGAAGATGTTCTGGACCAGCGCGCAGATGTGGAAGCCGTCCGTGTCCTGGTCCGTCATCACAATGATCCCGCCGTACCGCAGGGTCCGGCGGTCCGCCTCCGACTCGTACGTCTTCCCCTGCTGCAGACCGAGGATCAGCTTCAGGTTCACAAACTCCTTGCAGTCCTGCAGGTCCGCCGGCGTCGCGTTGCGCGCGTTGATGATCTTGCCGCGCAGAGGGAAGATGCCGAAGCGCTCACGGTCCGTACGGCCCTTCAGTCCCGCCACCGCCGTCGCCTTCGCCGAGTCGCCCTCCGTCAGAATCAGCATGCACCGGTTCGAGCGCGCAGTGCCCGCCCACGCCGCCGACTCGTACTTGGGGATGCCCGACAGCTTCGCCACCTTGCGGCCGTCCGTGCTCTTCAGCGCGCGCGCCGACTTGCCACGCAGATTGTCCAGGATCGCCCCGACAATCTCCGTCTTGCCCAGCTTGCGCAAAAACGCCTCCGGGAGCTCGCACGTCGAGCCCCACTCGGCACGCGGGCTCTTCAGACACTCCTTCGTCTGGGACGTGAACTCCGGGTTCTCGATGCACGCGTCCACAAACACCCACACACGGTCCCGCACCAGACGCGGGAGGTTCCGCGCGTTCTCCACGAGCTCCTTGTCCGCGCCCTTGGCCGCCGAACGGATCCCCGCAATCACCGCGTCCGTCACCTGCTGGACCACGTGCGTCTCGTGCGTCCCGCCCAGCGACGTCCACATGCCGTTCACAAACGACACATTCCGCGCGGTGCCGTCGGCGCCGTCGGGAGCCGTGCACACCGCCACCTTCCAGCGGTCGTTCACGGACGCCACGAGCTTCGTCGGGGACTCGCGGAGCGCAGGGAAGCACTCGACGTACTTGGCCAGCGTGTCGCACTTGATCTCCACGCCGTCGAGACACACCGTCACCTTCGTGCCCACCGTCGCCGCCACGTCCACCACCGCCTTGCGGACCACGCCCAGAAAGTCCGCGTCCAGAAGCTCCGCGGTGCTCCGCTTGCCGAACCGCGTCGGATCGAAGATCCACGACACGCGCGTGTACGGACGACCCTTCGCGCCCTCCGTCACGTCCGGCGCCGTCTTCGCCGACATGTTCGACGTCCACGTCTGGCGGTACAGACGACGCGTGCGCGCGTCCAGACACTCCACCTGGAACTGCGTCGAGAAAATGTTCGTCAGCTTCGCGCCGAACCCGTTGCGGCCGCCCGCAATGCGCCGCTCCGAGTCGTCGTAGTTCGTCGAGGTCAGAAGCTGACCGAAGATCAGCTCCGGGTTGTACACACCGTGCTGAGGATGCATCTCCACAGGAACCGCGTCACCGTTGTTCACCACCGTGATCTCGCCAGAGTCCCGGTTGATCGTCACGTCGATCCGACTGCAGCGCACTTCCACGTCCGCAGCCACCGTGCGGTCCCGCGCGTTGTTCAGAATCTCCAGAAAGAGCTGCGTCAGACCCGGACAGAAGTTCACCACGCGCTCCGAAATCGTCACTCCACCCTCCGAGGACACGTCCGCCACCAGACGCTCCACCGGGGAGGAGCGAACCGTGCCGATGTACGTGTCCGGACGATGCAGGACGTGCTCGCGCGGGTCGAGCTTCGTCGCGAGTTTACGATCACCCATTTTTCACTTTTGTTTGTGATGGGGTGGGATAGGTCATAGAAGTCACACGGGTTCCGAAGAATCTCGTGCGGAATACATCCGGCACACCTTCGGAAACCACTTGGACCCCGACGAGAACGTGCGGACGCAACGGAACCCGTACCGCTCCGGGACCACGTCCCGACGCATCGTCCCCGAGACATACACAATGGTGTCGATCTTGTCCCGGTTCTTCGTGAAGAACAGATCGTACACCACGTCCGCGAATTGCTTCGTGCAGTTCCACAGCGGCTCGTACAGAAACAACGTGTTCCGCACCGACGTGTCGAACGTGTAGTCCAACATGTCCTGGTTGAAAATGCGAATCTTCGGATCCGTGCGACACATGCGGTCCGCGCGCGACGCCATGTCCGCGTCGATCTCCACACCGTGCGCGTCCACAAACATGTCGCGCAGGGACCGCAAGATCCGCCCGTCCCCACATCCAAAATCCACCAGACGGCCACCCGCCGCGCTCGTGAGATTCGCACGGACGAGCGACAAGAAGTGATCGTCCAGGGGCACTGCGTCCTTGGAAGATGACAACGACAACACGTGCCGAAGGCTCGTGTAGTTCCCGCGGGTTATGTACACATGCACCCACCACACCACCACCAATACCACAACGACCCACACGATTCTCATTTTTGGAATTACAAATTCGACAAATATCCACGCAAACCACCCGCAACCAACAAGTACCCGCCGTCCGTCGCCATGGCGACCGCTTGGATGTTCCCCGTCGATGCAATGGCAGTGTCAAACTTTTCGATGAACGTCGCTCCGAAATCCGTCGACACAAACACACTCGCACGGTTCGTGGCAACCACCACGTACTTCCCCGTTTGCGAACACGAAACGCTCGGGTACACAAGGTCCGCCGACAGACCCGCGACAAGCGTCCACGTCGCACCTCCGTCCGTGGACCGGTACACGCCCGTGAACCGACCGCACACAAAGGCAACGTTTCCGCCGATCGCGCACGATGTCCAGTCGCCCGCCGGAGCTCCGACCGGCTGCGTCCACGTCGCACCGCCGTCCGTCGTTTGCATCAGGGACATTCCCTTCACCACGCCCACACCCGTTCCCGCGTCGTTCACACACATGTCCTGCACGGTCACCGTCGAGAAACTCGGGCTCTGTGTGAACGTGATGTTCCCCGTCGCGATGTTCGAGCCGTACCAAAAGCCTGCACCCGACTTGATCGCAAGGACGTACGTCCCGTTCGGGGACACGGCGAACTTGGACGCGCCCGTGATCCCTGACGAGGTGCTGAAGTTCGCACCGCCGTCCGTCGAGTACCGGTACGGAAAACCCGGAGTCGTCTGCGGGACCAACACGACCTGCCCCGACAACCGCTCGCACAGCGGGGGACCGCGCGGGTTCCCCACGCCAAAGCTTGTTACTGGTCCGACGTAGTTCTTGTTCACGCCGTAATGCATGGATTCATTCGGTGAGTCGCTGTTGAACATGTACATTCTCCCGTTTTCCGCAATGGTAATCTGCGCGCCCGCGTTTTGGATCTGCGTCCCCGTCTGGTTGTAGTACGCGCGGTACTCGAAGTAGTTCGTCACGGACCGCGACACGCCGACGCTGTCGTAGATCGTAATGTCCCCGATGCCCGGCGTGGTCGACGGTGCTACCGTGACGAAGATCTGCGACGCGTTCTGAACCGAAAAACTCGCCGCTGAGAGCCCGTTGAACGTGACGCCAAGCGCTCCACTCAGGGATCCGTAGTTCGAATTGATCTGCCCGTTCGTCCCGCCCGCCAGTGGCGAAATGCGAAACGCACACGTGAACGGCACCGACGGGTCCAGACCGCCGCCGTCGGTCCACTTCTGGGCCGTCGTGACGTACGCAGAGATTTTGTCGGAGTACGTGAGCGCAACAAAACCGAGCGTTGCCTTCACGGACACCGGTGTCGCGACTCCGTCAATCAGCGTCCCCGCGGACGCTGTTACGTTCACAATCGCCGTCGAGATCGTCGAGGGACCCTTCTTGATCACCATCGTCTGCCCGTCCGACAACGACTGCGGAAGAATGACACTCAGCACCGTTGCGCTCGGATTCTGGAGGATCACCACCACGTCGCCCGTGGGGACCGCCGCCGTGTACACCGACAACGCCGTGGACATCGTCGTGTACCCCACGCCTCCTCCGCCACCGCCGGTCCCCACAGATGTCCATTGGGTCCCCGTCGGCGTCGCTTGGAGATACTTGCCGGCCTGTCCGGTGACCGACGGCAACACCGACTGAATCGCGGCCCACTGCTGAGCTGATGTCGTGTTCAGAGAATTGCTCAGTGACGTGAACGCCGTCCAGTGCGCAATCGATGTCGCAGTTGTCGTACTGGACACGTTCGAGATCGCGGTCCAGTGCACGATGGACGTGGCGTTCACGGCCCCGGACAGCGACGCGATGCTCAGGGACGCGTTTGCGATCTGTTGCGACACGCTCGAGATCGCAGCCCACTGTTGGACGGATGTGACTTGCGCGCGGTTCGAAATGCTCGAGATCGCCGCCCACTGCACCGACGACGTCCCGGCGATCGACGACGACAACGTTGCAATCGCCGAGGACACCGTGTTCAGTCCCGAGGCCAGCGCGAGAAGATTGTTCACGTCCGTGGACAGAGCGTCCACCGTCTGCGACAACGTGTTCACGTCCGCGCTCACACTCGAGATTTGCGCCCAATGGATCACCGACGTTGCCGCGAGCGAATTCGACAAACTCTGGATGGCGTTCCAGTGCGTCACCGACACACTGTACAGGTCCGCCGATGTCTGTATGATCGACGACATTCTTTCCTTTTTTTACATTCGCCGCATAAAAATTACGCGGACGAACGCTTGGTCACCGTACTGCCCGACGCAATCACAAGACTCGCCGACGGACCCATGCACACGTTCGACCACACACCGTTGTCGTCCGGGACTGACGACACCACACGATTCCCTGTTCCTGTCGTGGACACTGCCACCACCGACGAAAACTTCGGGCACCAACACAGCCCGTACCACGCATTGTTCGGAACGGGCGTGGGAAACGTCCCGACCGCGTTCCAATTCTGACCGTCGAAGGTAAACAGAACCGGCGGGTTCGGGGACGCGGACGTGCTCTGTCCCGCGGCGTAGAACTTGTTGTACTCCGGGACCCACACGATGTCCTTGAGCTGGTTCGACGACGTCGCGGACGCAAGCGTCTGCGTCCATGCGACACCGTCGGGGGACGTGACAAAGTACTGCGTCCCCGTCGACTGCGACACAACCACAAACTTCTTCAGCGCGTCCGACCACGCCGCCGACACGAACATCTGTCCCGCCGACTGAAACCGCGCGGTCCACACGACGCCGTCCGCGGACGAGTACACCCATCCGTCCAGGGACGTTGCCACGAGAACCGTGCCGGACCATGCGAGCCCGTACCACGCGCGCGACACGTCCACAAACTGCTGGATGTACGTCGTCCCGTCCACGGACGTGTAGATGCTTCCGTCCGGACTGATCGCCACGTACACACTCAGCTCGTCGATCCACCGGATGCGCGACAGATTCAGCACCGCGGACGTGTACGTCCACACGAGCCCGTCCGGAGACGTGAGAACCCCCGCGCCGCCCGACACCATCACGAACTGACCGAGAGGTTCCGACCAACACACGTCCGTGTAGTTGTTCGCGACCGGAAGGGACACCGTGCGGAAGTCCACCGCGTTGTACGACACGAGCGCGTCCGCGGAGCCGCACGCCACCATCACTTCAAGCTTCGGGGACCACGCCGCGTTCTGCCACGCCTGGGATCCGGGACTCGGCGTCGATCGCACGGTGAACTTCGACCCGCCCGGAAAACTCGACACGCGCACCTCGAACGTCGCGCCAAAGTCCGACGACACAAACACCGCGTCGTGCGCCGTCGTCGCAATGATATAACGACCGTTCGAGCTCGTGGCGATCCCACGGAACCCGCCGGACACGTTCGCCACGCGCGTCCACGTCGCGCCCGCGTCCGCCGAACGGAAGATGCGTCCCCCGCGCGTGCACGCGTACATCTTGCCTCCGTTCGCAACCGCCACGCCCGACACGCGGTACCCCGACAGCGCCGCCAATGACACCCAGTTCAGTCCCGCGTCCACCGAGCGGTACGCGAACGAACCCACGACCGCCAACGCGTTCCCTTCGTCCGAAACGCCAAACGACACCACGCGGAACGTCTCCAGGACCATGCGGACGTCGTCGGCTTCCGTCGGCTCCATCCGACGGTCCCACACCCACACCGAACCGTACTTCATCGTCGGGTTGTACGTCCCGTTGAAGAAGTTCATGTACACGTTCGAGGCCACACGGTCCGTGAGCGCCGCCGTCAGTGTCGTCAGACTCCCGGGGGACAGACTCGCGTCGACACCGTTCAGGTACAGCTTCGCCATGCTTCCGACGGCCGCGCCGGTCGTCATCACCACAACATTCCACGCTCCGGGACGCACGTCGTCCGTGTCGGAACTTGTCAGGTACACAACGTCGGTGCCGTCGGTCCCCGACGCGCCACCGTTCGTGATCCGAACGCGCACTCCGATTCCAACGCCCGAAAAGTCCCCGACGGTTAGCTGGACCGTGTCGAACAGATTCGTCGCGGACTTTCCCGCGGTCCACACGGGGTACTCACGGTTCGGCACGGGGAACGAAGTCGGTACCCAGAACAACGCGGCGACCGTCAGTCCCCCGTTCGATGACATGTTCAGCGTTGTCGACGGACCGACAAAACACGATCCCGCGACTTCCACAAACGGCTTCGTCCCGTACGATCCCGTACCGCCCGCACTGTACGTCGCGGTACCCGGTCCCGACAACGTGTACGCGCCCCACGTCGACACCACCGCACCGCTCGCCAACGCAAGCGTGGACGACTCCAGCGACACCACCTGGTTCGTGGACACGTACGAAAACGTCGGTCCCGTGATCACACCGCTCGTGAACGTCACCGGGACGCTTGCGACGGACGTCCCCGTGTAGATCGTGCTCATGGTCGCTCCAAGGACATACGATCCGTTCGGGGACGTCGTGAACCCCGTCCACGTGTTCGACAACGCAGACGACACGTACGTCTGCCCACGGTCCGTCGAGTAGTAGTACGGTCCCCCGTTGATCGGAACCAACAACACCTTGCCCTCGGAACGCTCGCAACACACGTCCCCCACAGGTGTCACCGTCCAGTTCTGGAAAGCATTCCCCAGATTGTTCGGGAGCCATGTGATCGCCGTCGTGTCCACGGAGTACACCGCACGACCCCGTGCGGTCCCGTACGCAATTCCGTCCGCGGCCGCAAGGACCGTCAGCCCACTCAGTCCCGGTGCGCCCGATCCCCAGTTGTTCACAAAGTTGTACTTGATCGCACTCACACGCGTCACCGACAGACCCCAGAGGTTCTCCACCGTGATGTTCGCGTACGCACCCGCAGCGCGCACCGGAACCGCGAACTGAACTTGCGTCGGTCCCAGACCGGAGAACACGACACTCACGCCGTCCACGTACACCGCACGGGTCATGGCGGACGACACGCCCGTCAGATTCACCACCGCGCCCCCGAGATCCACGGCGCTCACGCCCGCCACCGAAAAACTGAGCGTGCCATAATACGGCTCCGACGTCCCAAGGACCGTGTCGAGCACCGCGTACCCCGACAGAACGTTCGTGTACCGCGCCGCGATCCACGTGTACGGTCCCGACAGAATGTACTCCGTGGTCGACCCGCCGTTCGAAATCGGCACACGGACCTTCGTGTACTTGCTCGCGTCCGACGTGACACGCTTCACGACCACAAGAGCTCCGTCGGAAAGCCCCGACGTCGCCAACTGGATCGACACGGCAATGTTGCTCCCGTAAAAGCCCGTCGACAACGACGTGTCGTCCACCAACACGAACGTGTCGTTCGAGGACGTGACGTACGCGTTCGATGTCACAAGCACCGAACTCAACACAGGGACCACCGGTCCCGAGACACTTGCGACGCTCACGCTCGTCCACGCCACCGCCGTGCCCGTGTACTGCAGGAACCGACCGCTCTGTCCCGCGGTGGACGGAAGAATCGTCTGGATCGCCGCGAAATGTTCCACGGACATGCGCGAGAGCCCGTTCGAAAGACCCGACAGAACGCCCCAGTGCTGTGCGGACGCCACTGCGTGTTGTGCGGACATTGACAGAATCGCCGCGTACTGCACCTGGGACATCGTTCCGTGGACGTACGACACGTCCGACACCGACGCGACCACCGACGACGCCGTCGGGACCACGGACGACAACGCAAGCGTGTCCGACAAACTCGAGATCGCACTCCAATGGTCCGTCGACACCACCGACCACGTCGACGACAGTCCCGCAACTTGCGACGACATGTAACTCACCGTCGACGCGAACTGAGCGCCGCCGAACACCGGCGACAGAATATTCACCGTCGACACCAACGACGCCACACGGCTGCTGAGGTCTTGCACGCGGGACACCAGCGGGACCGTCGTCGCGCCGAACAACGACACGTTCGCGTCGAGCGTCGTGATCCCTCCCCAGTGCTGCACGGACATGGTGTACAACGCCTGGGACAAACTGATCACCTGCGGCGTCCAGTCCGTGTACACAAACGCTCCCGAGAGCGTCACAGAGGAATACCGCGTCTGCACCACGAGGTCGTACGTCCCCGCGGGGACTCCGCCGGGCGTCGTGAAACGCAGCTGCGTCAAGCTCACGAACTCGAACGACGCCGACACGCCGCCCAGAAGAACCGACTGGACCTCGTAGAATCCCGCGCCCGACACATTCACCACGTCCCCGCCCGTCCGGTCCCCCGTCGTCACGTCCAGCGACCCGACGGACAACACCGGTACATATAAGAACGCACGCGCGAACGTCGCGGTCCCCGCCGCGGACGTCGTCAACACAATGTCCACCAACGTGTCCGTGAACACATTCGCAGGAACCACGAACGATACACTCGCATCCGACAAAACCGTGAACGTTGTGATCGCGCCGCCCACGGACACCGACGTCGTCGTCGTGAACCCCGCGCCCGTCAGAACTCCGACGGTCCCTCCGAGAACCGTGTCCGACGAAAGGGACGTTGCGTCGATCCGGACGCCCTCCGTGTACGCGAACGCGTGCGCAAGAATGCCCTCGCCAAACAAACACTGCACACGGATGTCCGACGGAACGCCAAAGTTCGGACTCGCGCCCGTCACAAAATCGATTTGCGTCGGGGACACGACCGTGTACGACGCCACCGGGACGGACCCGACCGCAAAACTCGAGACCAACACAAAGTTCGTCCCGTACACCGTCCCCGACGTCCCTCCGCTCTTCGGTCCCGAGGACACCGTCGTCGCCGTAATCGTCGGCGGACCGTACACGTACATGACAGCTTGCGGCTGCGTGACTATCGTGGACCCATCCGAAATCGTCACGTCCACGAACGAACCCGTGTACACGCCCGCGGGACATGCGAGCACGCACGAACCCAACGACGACGAAGTAATCACCGCGGGCGCTCCGTCCACCCACGCGCTCGTGATGCCCGCCAAGTTCGTCCCCACAATCTCCAACGTCCCGCCGACGCCGACCACAAGTGTCGTCGGGACCACGTACGAAATCGTCGGGGCTCCTGCGGGCGCCGCGAACCGTAGCGCGCCCGTCCACGTGTACGAACCGGTCGCGTTCGTGAACACCACGTCCACCGGAAGACCCGTGTACACGCCCACGGGACCCGTGAGCACCACGGACGTGTCCGACTCCACCAGAAAACTCACCGCCGTGCCGTTCACAAGCACAGACGTGAGCGTCATAAAGTAATTACCTTGGACGCGAATCTGCGTCCCGCCCGTCGTCGACAGCTCGGTGACGTCCGCGCCGTTCGCCCACGGGAGCGGGATCGTGTACGAGAACGCGCCCGTCAGCGTCCGCAGGGACCCGTCCCCGTTCTCAAGAACCACGTCCCCGTTCGTCGTGCCCACAGGGACGCTGTACGGAGCGAGCGTGTACTCGATCAACGTGTCCGACAGAACCGTGAACTGCTGGACCTCCACGCCGCACACGAACATGCGTGTAATGAAAAAAAAGCCCGTGCCCACCAACTGCCCCACAAGGTTCCCCGTCACCGGACATGTGTTCAACGTCGTGGTTGTAAGCGCAAAGGGCGTCGCCGACGGTGCGTACGAAACACCGACGGAGCTCAGAAGAATGTCATACAGATCGTACAAGCCGAGGGACATCGGTCCGCCGGTCGTTGCAATGCTCGGACACGTCGGCGCCGTGAACGTGATCGTGGACGCGTTCACGACCACCAAGTTGTTCACCAGCGTGCTCGAGATCCGTGCGGTCACGACGGAACTCAGGTTCGTTCCGGTGACAGTCACGAACGTCGTGCCTTCGTACGCAAACGTGCTCGGGACCACCGACGAAATCGTGGTTGTCGCCGTCGGAACGCCCGGGTTGTCATACATGTCCTGCTGTCCCTCCAGGTCCGCCGCAGGAATGATCACGTTGTCGAACGTGTCCACCGCCATAAAGATCGGAAACGGGTCCCCCGTCGTGACCACGGTGTCGAGAGAGTCGTTTTGATTTCCGATGAACGACGGATCTTCCACCGCGGGCACTTCGGACCACGTCGGTGGGAACGCGTCGTACACGTCCGTCGGGACCGAAACCGTGACGTCCGCGTCCATGTCTTGTTTTTATTTGTTGTCCATCGATTTTATGAATTGGTCCGCAAACAATGAAATCTTGTGGTGGCCCAGAAAGTAGACGTCGCGGTACATGTTCGCGAACCATGGCGGCGTCGTGTATATGTACATGGCATCATGGTTCCCGACGTGTTCCGGAAGAATGCGGACGCCACAGAAAAAGTCCGGACCGGCGCTCTCGTCCAGCTCGTGGTTCCCCGCCAACACCAGACGGAGCTGACAACGAATCGCAAGGGTCCGTGCGGCTTCCTCGAAACCGAGATTCGTGTGACGCATCACCGCACGAATCTCGTGCTCCGGCGGACGGTCGTACCGAAGATCTCCGGGGACGTCCCGGAAGCCCATCCAAATCGCAAGTCCCCAGTCGTGCAGACAGAGCTTGTTGTCCGCCCGCAACAAGAAGTTCGCACTCTTCGGGTCCACGTGATACAACCCGTGCGCATTGAACGTCTCCAGGACGTGCAGCGCTTCTTCGATCCGCATGTCAAACTCGTCCGCCGGCACGATCCCCGCGCGCTCGTACACAATCGCGAACACGTCCGCCGCGTCCGTGAACGCACCGCGACACTCCAGCGTCCGCTCGGGGACCAACGACCGTGCGAGCTCGTGCGCAATCAGCTCCTGGATCCACTGCTGCGCGTCCGGGAACGTCTTGATCACATTCTGCGACGACGGCGTCGTGAACACATTGTGCTTCTTCAGGTACACGAACGGATCGTCGTCCACCAAGTACTCCCTGCACACGTCCTCCATGGATACCACTTTGTACACCGGCAACGACAACATTCTTGCTTTTATATTAGACTGGAGTAACCGTCATTGAAGTTCTCGCTGTGGAACGCCGACGAACCGAACGACTCCAACAACCCCTTCGGCTTCCGATGCGATCCGAACGGGATCGTGCGGACCATCTCCAGACGCTTGCCACGGTCCGTGATCTGCCGAAACAGCTCCGACACAACGTCCGCCACCGCGCGCAGCGGACTGTTGGATGTCACGTCCGCGAACAGGACGTCCGTCGACGCCTTGATCCCGCCGCACCCGTCGAACGCCACACGAATCCCCGACGAAGCCCGGAGGAACCGTGCGGACATAATGTCCCCGTCGCAGTACGTACGCCCACCGATCGTCTGGAAACCCGTCACGTACGGAATTCCACACGACGCCGCCAACACCTCCAGAACGCGGACGTCCCCGTCCGTGCGGTGGTTCCATACGCGCGGCGCCCAGCGCACCACGTCCGTCGTCAAGATCGACACGTCCCGCCCCGTGCGCGCGAACAGGTCCGCCAACGTCGTGGACGCGTCCACGTCCGGGAACAGCACCGCGAACGCGCGGTCCAGGAACGCACGACTCAGAGGAATGTCCCCCACGGATTCGCACGTGGACATCAGGCGCTCGTACGCATCGTCGGGGTACAGTGCGAACAAGACGGCTCCGACGGCGCCCATGCTCGCTCCGATCAACGGTCCCGTGTGGTCGTGGATCGCGCGGTACGCCGCGTACGCGCCCCACGCTTGCGTCGCGTTCTGTGCGCCGCCGAACAAGAACACCGCGTCTGTGTACACAAAAACGTCGTCACGCCGCGGACCGACCAACATCTTCGCCGCGATCCATCGAATCGTCGACAAGAGGTCCGACACGTTGTCGTCCGCAATCACCACCGGAGGTTCCGCCGCGAACACCTCATCGAACTCCATCGGGACCTTGCGCGCCTCGTTCAGATCGTAGATGTCGTCCAGAACGCCGACGGTGTCCAGAGGAAGCGCTTGCACCGCCGTGTCGTAGTCCTCCACCTCCGTCCCGTGGAACAGAAGTGTCGCGTTCTTGTCCCTGCAGAGTTCGAGGAGGTCCTGCAACGTGTGTCGACATGTCGCGTGGACCACGGACCCGTCCGTGATGTGCAGCGTCTGAAGCCCCGTCGGAACCGTGTGAAGCACAAGAAATCGCATGACACGCTTTTTTTATTCATCCATTACGCACAAATTCACAAACGCAGAACGGTCCTCGAGCGACTTGTTGTCATCGTCCGGGACGTGCACAAAACTCCCAGGGATCCGTCCCTCGTCCGACAGGTACCCGCGGATCGTGTTCGCGTCCGCCGTCCCGAACGGTCCCTGGACATTACGCTTAAAGTCCGCGTACGACATGTCCCCCGCGTCGATCACAAACACATGCACCGTGCGGTCCGCGAGGGACGACACTGCGTCTTCATAAAACCGAGAGCCCTCCATCGTTCGGTACACGACGCGCGCCACCGCATCCGGGACAAAGACCTTGAAGCTCTCGATGATCCTCACACCGTGCATCTGCAGAACCTCCCACACGAGATCCGTGTGCCCCACTTCCTTCACCAAAATGTACATTTTGTTCACCGTACGGGGAACGTGCGGGGACTGAAATGTCCGGAAGATTCTCACGACCGGAAACTCCCCACGACACCCGCGTCACCCGCGGCGGTCCGCAGCTCCTTCAACATCGAACGAATCTCCGGGGACAACATCCTTCCCCGACGGTCCCGTGCAATCACACGCACCACGTGGACCATCATTTTCTTCACCCAACGGTTCGTCAGAACCGTGTGCTGGATCCGACGGTCCGAGAGAGATCCGTGCCGACGCAACTTCGACGCACGTCCCACAATCGCGAGCTCCGTGTAGAACTCCGCCGTCAAACCGCCCGAGTACTGACGGGCCTCCGACGCAAAGTTCAGCCCCGACGCATCCAGGATCCCGCGGAACACGTCGTCCAGGACCTTGGCGAACTTCGTGCACGGGACCGTCGTGTTCGCACGACACCCCATGGTCGTGCGGTACGACCACGCCAGGTACACGAGGTCGTGCCCCTCGTTGTAGCTCTGCCCCATTTCGTACAAATCCGGATTGCACACGATCGTTCTGTCCATGTACGTCAGACGCGCACAGCCAAAGTCCAGCACGTACGTCTGGAAGTGCGGGACGCCGCCGATCGGACTCCCCTTCGTCCGCAACACCATCGCATTGTCCAGCTTCATGTCCCGGTGGTTGAAGCGCAACAGCTTCCCCAGACGGTCGAACAGCGACGCCATCTGGTAGTACGTCACGGACGCCACCACGGACGCGTTGTGCGCCCGCATGAACTTCGACACGGACTCCGTCAGCTTCTCCATCACCGTCACAAGGAAGTCCTGCTCACCTTCCGTGAACCGGAAGATCGCGTACACGTCCGGCACGCGCGCCATTTTCTCCGACGACTGCTTCGCACGGATCTCCGGGTCCCGCTTGCACGTCTCGAGGACAATCACGTGGATCAACACCTCGTTCAACGCCGTCTTGTCGTCCTCCCCCAGCTCCACCATTTTCATCACACACGGCTTCGCACCGATCCGCGCGTCAAACACCTGTCCGTACGTCCCCGCACCCACCTTGCGCTGACGGACCACGTTCATGTCCTCCAGCGACCCAATCGCGGGAATGCTCGAAACTTTCATGTTCGTCGTGCGGATCACGCACGAACCGTGCGTGTACCTACTCAAGTCGAGTGTAAACATCCTTTCTTTGTGATCTTAAGAAAAAAAAAGAAAATCACATGGATCAGGTCGGGACCGTGCTCGAGTACCTCGGGATCCCCGACACCACACCGCACGTCCTCCAACGACTCCAACGACTCCAAAGACTCGTGCGGGACCCCATTCTCTGCCCGTTCACAACGTTCTTCCAGCGCTTTGCAGCGTCCCGAAGGACATGCGCACAACTCCGCAACACTCTGTCCCTCGACGATCGCGTCACCGTCGCGGCCCTTGTGCTGACCACGGACCGTGCGGGATCGTTCGATTTCGAGGAATTTAGAAAGTACCTCGAAAACGACCTTGTACTCCACCTGCATCTCCACGTGTCCGCGGGATACGAAATGTCCACGTCCGCGCTCGTGTGTCTTCTCGTCTGTGCCGTACACAACTATCTCTTTATTCACGATCCCGCTCCGGACGTCGTGTTCGCCGTCAATGACCTCCTTATGGACACACTCTGATTTTTTTGTGTTCCGGCGTTCATAAAACAACATCGTCATGCCGTACCGGTACACATACAAGAACGTCCCGGAGGACGTCGACTTCGCATGTGACCTCGAGTGCCGTCAGTGCTCGTACCACAATCCCGCGCAACACAACCGACGCTGTCGGCGGACCGCGTGCATCGGATTCGAAATGTGCTGGCAACATCTCATGACACAGTGCCACCTCAAAATCCAGACGTCCACACTTCCTGGCGCGGGGAAGGGACTGTTCGCGTGGGACCCACGTCGGGACGGCGAAATCATCTTCCGCAAGGGGGACAGGATCGTCCAGTACGGCGGCGAGGACCTCACGCACCATCAGATCGACGCGCGGTACGGCGGTGACGCGGGACTCGCGCAGTACGCCATCCAGGTCGCACGGAACGTCGTGCGGGACGCGGCGTGTCTCCGCGGAACCGGAAGCATCGCCAACCACCGCGCAAACCCCAACGCGGAGATCGTGCCCACACGGATCCCACGAAACTACGGAACCATGCGGGCCAAACGCAACATTCGACACGGTCAGGAGATCTTTATCTCGTACGGACGCGAATACCACGTCGAACAGGTCGGACACGAAATTGTCGCGTCTACAAAGAAAACACGGTAATGGGTCCCTGCGCGTACATTAGCACCTCGATGGACATGTCGGGGGACCGAGAGGTCCACGCGTTCCTCCCACAAAACTTTGACATCCAGTACGTCGGCAAACACATCGTGCATGAAGTCGCCGACGCGGTCGCGGACATGATGAACATCCACCCGGACGAAGACATATACTGTCAGATTACGTACGACGAACTCTACGCCGTCGCGTGCACAACCGAGTGCGACGAGCTCTTCTGGGTCCTTGAGAACCATTCGAAACAACGGTCCTTCGGGTTCCTCTGCTTTCTGTGAACCATCTTACAAATAGAGACGATGATATTCATACATGATTCGCATAATCGCCTTCAGTGATTCCGGAGTGAACATACATCCGAAAAGGCGAAAAGGTCCACGGATGTCTTCTTTGTTGTCATACAGATCGAAGACACCATAAATTTGAAAATGGCCTTCCTTGTCAAATACACTCAAACTCCCCGTTTTGAGCTTCTCGAGGACATGTGGATCCGCGTAACACACATCGGGAGACGTGAGATCACATACAGGTGTCCGGCATCCACAGGTGCAACACGTCGGGCAGCACATTTTAATTAATTATAATCATCACCGTACACAGCATACATTGCATATCGGTCCACATAAAACGCAAACGATTCAATCGTTTCGTATGAGAACATACATCCAAACATTTCGACAGGTCTACGTTGGTGTTCGAGGTACGCAGCCACCTTGGCAATCGTCTGGAGATCCATGGCATTTGTTGGATCAATAAGGTCGAGATCGAGACCCACGTGCCAGGTGTCTTCGTCCAAAAAATTCCCATAGGCCTGCATTTTCGCGCGCGTGGTAAAGTCTTTGGGGGCATGAGCTCCGCAGGTACAAGTACAATGATTGCATGTGGAGGACATGTGAACTTTTTTTTTGTTCTACACCAACTGCACAGTCGACGCTGCCATGAGCATCCCGCACGTTCCACCGACGGCCTCCGCGGACGCCGACTTCTCCAGGTAAATGTACCCCTGGTCGCCCCACGACGTCCCCCACGAGTTCTTCACCTTGTACGAACTGCCGTCGTACCCCACCGCAAGAACCGCATGGTCCAGATTCGTCCCGCAGGAACTCGCGGGGAACACTCCACCCGAATAGAACTGGAACGCGCGCTGGTCCGCCTCAATCGCAATCGACACGGGCTGCATGGCGAGCGCGGAGGTCATCGCAGAATTCGTTTGAGACAAGTCGGTCCATCCGAGCACCTGCGATCCCGCCACGGGCGCGCACGACTGACACGCGCCCGCCTTGAGCGTCGTGCCGGACACGTAGGGGTACGTGTCCTCCGAACACAGCCCGCCGTTGTTCTGGATCCACCGGAACGCACGGTCCGGAAGACCCCCGTTGCATCCGTGGTTCAGCGGACTCGAGCAGTCCACGAGCTCCTGCTCCGAGAAACTCACGAGCTTCGCGTATTTCACAAAGTACGCGCCCTCCATCGAACCGGTTGTCGAGAACGACCAGCAGCTCCCGCACTGTCCCTGGTCCTTCACCGGAGTCACACCGCCCTTGGCGACCCAGTCGATGCTCGCCGGGA